>Ga0129307_1000253_pt1 | contig 92422 bp, 81 predicted proteins | sample P1105metagenome_FD_94437 | JGI IMG/M metagenome (GOLD analysis project Ga0129307, IMG submission 94437) | Capybara group fecal microbial communities from Wisconsin, USA - P1105 metagenome | ecosystem: Host-associated > Mammals > Digestive system > Large intestine > Fecal | place: USA: Wisconsin... | reverse complement strand
GCGACCTCTCCCTATAGGGAGACCTCCCGGGAGAAAACAGCCGTTTCGGGGTCAAAAATTGCCGAAATTGCCAGCGACCTCTCCCTATAGGGAGACCTCCCGGGAGAGATGCCCTAAACAGTGGCATGGCAATGCCACGAGTCAGGTCATTTTCAGCTCAAAACAGGGATAAATGCCCTAAACAGTGGCATGGTAGTGCCACGAGTCAGGTCATTTTCAGCTCAAAACAGGGATAAATGCCCTAAACAGTGGCATGGCAATGCCACGAGCTAGGTCATTTTCAGCTCAAAACAGGGATAAATGCCCTAAACAGTGGCATGGTAGTGCCACGAGTCAGGTCATTTGAAGATGTCTTCTTCGTCGTCTTCGTCTTCGTCGTCATCAAGTGAGATGCTCAGGGGCTTATCCTCCACAACTTCATCCTTAGGCTTGACTCCAAGATGTTCCAGGGCGTGATCGATGAAGATGTAGCAGATGAGGGCAGTCAGCGCTATTCCAAAGAAGCTCATAAGGCTGAACAGGACAACCGACGAATACTGGCCGTAATAGAGGATAAATGCGATAAGTCCGTGGATGAACAGGACGAATACGGTGGTGGGGAAGCTGGCCAGGCCCACTTTTATGGCATTGGTGACAGTCTTCTTGAGAGTATTCTCATAGTTGGCCATCAGAGGGAAGGACCAGACGATGATAAATACCGAGATGATCAGCACCAGGCAGATGGGATACTGAAGGATCAGATATTCTGAAGGTAATACATAATTTAAAATATATAACTCATATATAAGGAATGAATCGATGAGAAGGATGGGGACCCATAAGAGGGTGGCATTCTTGAAGTTGGAGCCGAAGGCTCTGAAATAGTCCCTCAGAAGGAAGACTTCCTCACCGTTCTTTATCTCCGCAACGATCTTATATAATCCGCAAAGTGACGCTCCTATGGTGAAGAGCGGAACGCACGTGATTATGAATAAAAGGTTGACCAGCATTAGGTTACAGAGGTTTGTAAGGAACCTCATTGCGGGGTTTTTGGCGTTGAAAAAACCGGAATCCATGGTGAAGATATCCTCCTAAAAGTAAAAAACACAACAATTATACAGTGAATTGCACTAAAATCTCGAAAATTTTTGTGGAAATTACAAAAGTTAGCAATATTTGTATGAAATTTAGCAATATTTGTAAAGAAAAAAATGAGGCAATTGTGTATTATGTGATTGTGAAAACTAATTTCCGGCCAGATTTTAGTCAGTTTGAACAAAACTACAATCAAAAAAACCAACAATTCAAACAAACCAGGAGGAAAAACTATGAAGAAATTAGTTGCAGGTATGCTCTGTTTCTGCATGCTGGCAGGTGTTATGACAGCATGTTCAAAGACAGATAGCGATTCAAGCGGCAAGACAACAATTAACCTTTGGACATTCACAGACGAAGTTCCGAAGATGGTTGAGAAGTTCATGGAACTTCACCCCGATTTCGCTGAGCAGTATGAAGTAGTTCCTACTATCATCGCTACAACAAACGGTGAGTATCAGCCCGCTCTTGATTCTGCTCTTGCAGCAGGCGGCGAAGACGCACCTGACTTCTATTGCGCTGAGTCCGCATTCGTCCTTAAGTACACACAGGGTGACGCTTGCGAGTTCGCAGCTCCTTACTCCGACCTTGGAATCGACATCGACAAGGAGATCTCTGACGCTCAGATCGCTCAGTACTCTGTTGATATCGGAACAAGACCTTCTGACGGCGCAGTCGTAGGACTTGGCTATCAGGCTACAGGCGGAGCTTTCATCTACAGAAGATCACTTGCTATCGAAGCATTCGGTACAGATGATCCCGATGCAGTCGGTGAGATCATCGGTGCTGGTACACAGAGCTGGGATAAGTTCTGGGAAGCAGCTGACACTCTTGCTTCTAACGGTATCGCTATCGTTTCCGGTGACGGTGACGTATGGCACGCAATCGAGAACAGCTCCGACGAGGGCTGGATCGTAGATGGCAACCTTAACATCGATCCTAAGAGAGAAGCTTTCCTTGATATTTCTGCTGACCTTACAGCTAATGGCTGGTCCAATGTTACTCAGGACTGGACAGATGCTTGGTACGCTGATATGGCTGGCGTAGGCGAGAAGCCTGTATTCGGTTTCTTCGGACCTGCTTGGCTCATCAACTACGTTATGGTTGGTAACTCCGGTTCCTGTGATGAGGACGGAAACGTTGTAAGCTCCTTCGCAGAAGGACAGGGAACATATGGTGACTGGGCAGTTTGTCCTCCTCCCGTAGGTTTCTTCTGGGGCGGCACATGGCTCCTCGCTAACAAGGATTCCGAGCAGAAGGAAGCTGTTGGACAGATCATCGAGTGGATCACTCTTGACTGCACAGAGAACGGACTTCAGTACATGTGGGCTAACGGCACACTTAACGGCGAAGGCGGCACAAAGGATACAGTTGCTTCCGGTACAGTCATGGCTATGTCTGACGGTACTCTCGACTTCCTCGGCGGCCAGAACATGTTCGACGTATTCGTTCCTGCTAACGACTATGCTAACGGTTCTAACCTTACACAGTACGACGAGACGATCAACAGCTACTGGCGTGACCAGGTCAGACAGTATGCAGCTGGTGAGAAGACCAGAGATGCAGCAATCGCTGACTTCAGAACAACTGTAGGTGACAACCTCGACGTTACAGTCTGATAATCAGATAACATTAAAACTTATCGGTTAATGGGAGCCTTATGGCTCGACAATAACTGAATGCAATAGGAGGCGGCTCCGGATAATTGAACAAGCATTTTTCCGGAGCCGCTTTTTCTATGCAAAAAACCCGCGAAATTCCATCCAATTCTTAAGCAATCTCTTATACCTCAGAGGCGATTATTATGAATAAAAAGAAAAGTGTAAGCTACACAAAGTACGGCTACATCTTCGCAATTCCTTTTGTAGTAGCTTTCCTTGTCTTCCAGCTCTATCCGATCCTTTATACGACATTTATCGGTTTTACAAACCTTAAGGGTCTTAACTCTAAGGACATGAGCCTGGTTCAGGGAAATCCCTTTCAGAACTTTGTAGATGTAGTTCACGTTGAGTCCTTCAGAACGGCTCTCAAGAATACGGCCAAGATCTGGATCCTTAACTTTATTCCCCAGATCGGACTGGCTCTCCTTCTTACAGCATGGTTCACAGATGTAAGAAGTAAGATCAAGGGCATGGGCTTCTTTAAAGTAGTTTTCTATATGCCCAACATTATCACAGCAGCTACCGTTGCTATCCTGTTCAATGCACTGTTCCAGTCCCCTACAGGACCTGTCAATGACATTCTCTGCTCACTGCATATCCAGGATGCTCCGGTTCAGTATCTTGTAAATAAGACTACAGCTCAGAATGTTGTTATCTTCATTCAGTTCTGGATGTGGTTCGGTTATACAATGGTTACCCTTATCTCCGGTGTTATCGGTATCGATCCCGCCATCTTCGAGGCAGCCGAGATCGACGGTGCAAACAGGGTACAGACATTCTTATTTATCACGCTTCCCTGTATCAGGACGATCATGCTCTTCACACTTGTTACCAGTTTGATCGGTGGTCTGAATATGTTCGATATTCCCAAGTGTTTCCTGGACGGCGGTCCCGACAGCGCAACACTTACCACCAGCGTATTTATCTACAATCAGGCCTTCTCCGGATCTTATATCTACAACAAGGCCGCTGCAGCAAGTATGATCATGTTCGCTATCATCGTATTCTTCTCCTGCATCCTCTTCTATATCCTCAGGGATAAGGACGAGGCAGCAATGAAGAAGCTGAAGAAGATGGAACTGCGTGAAGCAAAGAAATTAGCAAAGGGGGTAATGTAATATGTCTACAAATTCTGTAAGCGCTCTTAAAAAGAGAAAATCCCCCATCTATATGGCAGTGATCTATGTAGTATGCGTTATCATCGCCATCACATGTATCCTTCCTTTCTGGATCATGATCGTAAACTCCACCAGGTCTACACCCCAGATCCAGCAGCATGCTTTGAGCCTTATCCCTTCCGGACATCTGGCCCAGAACATCGGTGTATTTAAGGGTAAGGACTTCAAGCCTTCAGTAGGATTCATGAACTCAGCTATCATCTCCACAAGTGCAACGATCCTTGCAGTATACTTCTCATCTCTTACTGCTTATGCCATCACAGCATATGAGTGGAAGCTCAAGAACGCATTCTTCAGCTTTATCATGGGTGTCATGATGATCCCCGGCCAGGTAACCCTTATCGGTTTCTACCAGGCTGCATACAGACTTGGACTTACAAACAACAGACTGATGCTCATCCTGCCTTCCATCGCAGCTCCCATGATGGTCTTCTTCATGAGACAGTACCTGCAGGCTTCCCTCTCCATCGAGATCGTTGAGTCTGCCAGGATCGACGGCGCAGGCGAGTTCTACACATTCAACAAGATCGTTCTCCCCATCATGAAGCCGGCTATCGCAACACAGGCTATCTTCACCTTCGTTGCTAACTGGAACAGACTCTTCGAGCCCTCCGTCCTTCTGACGGCAAAGGAGAAGAAGACTCTTCCCCAGATGGTCCAGCTCCTTCGAGGCGATATCTATAAGACAGAGTTCGGTTCCATCTATCTTGGACTTACCATTACAGCTCTTCCTCTTATAGTTGTTTACCTTCTCCTTTCCAGGTACATCGTAGCCGGTGTTGCCCTCGGATCGGTAAAGGGTTGATCGGAACTGATAAACAAAAAAGCGGGAGCCTTTTGGGGCTCCCGCACAATTCCGGTTCAATATCAGAAGTTATCAGACTATCCTGGACTGCCTGATGGTCTGACGGTATTTAGAAGGTGTCATGTTCACATGAGCTGAAAAGCATCTGGTGAACGTAGACTGATTCGTAAAGCCGCACATCTCACCGATATCGGTGATGGAAAGAGCATCATCCTCAAGAAGTGCCTTGGCAGCGATGATCCTCCTGTGTGTAAGGTAATCGTAGAAGGAAGAATCGGTAAATTCCTTAAACAGCCTTGCAAAGTGAAACTTGGAAAAGCCTACGAAAGTAGCTGCATACTCAAGGCTCAGATTATCCATATAATGTGAGTTTATGTACTTGATAAGGCTGTTGAACTTGAAGAAGTTCTCCCTTTGCTTATCGTTATCGAAATGGATGGCATTCTCCTGGGAAGCCTCCTGGGCAATGATAGCAAAGACCTCCATCAATTTGGAGAAGATGGTCATCTCACAGACCTTGTTTGTATACATAAAGTATACATCCGACATCTCAAGGAAGAGCTTCCGGATCTTGTTGTAGATATCGGGATGGGTATTGGAATTGAGAAGTCTCGGCTCACTGAAGAAATCATCGAGTTCATTGTAGTCGAAAAAGTTTTTAAGAAAACCTATCTCAAAGAGATAGATGAACCTGCGGCCTTCTGTGTCGCACTCAACTTCATGAAGACAGTTGGGTGGAATAAAAAGGATATCTCCGCTGCTGAGCTGGAATTTCCTGCCGTCGGCTATATACTTGTAGCCATTCTCGACGGGAAGGACTACCTCTAAGGCAGAGTGCTTGTGGAGAGGGTAACCTTCGACCTGATAGTTGTACCAGATACGCATATTGCTCTTCGGTACATAGTCAACGTTCTCGGTCTCTCCGTCAAGATAACGTTTTACGAATTCTCTAATGGGCTGCTGAAAGCTCTCAGGCGATTCGTGATCCATGATCCGCCCCTCCTTCTTCATGACTCAAAAGATATTTTAGCAATTATTGTCAAAAAAATAAAGTATTTAGCAATATTTGACTGGAGACAGCTATATGAACAGAGAACAGGCAAGACAAAGAGCAACGGAACTTGTAGATCAGATGGATCTTTCGGAGATGATCTCCCAGCTCCGCTACAACGCACCCGCGATAGAGAGACTCAACATTCCCGAGTACAACTGGTGGAATGAAGGCCTCCACGGAGTTGCAAGAGCCGGCACGGCCACCAGCTTTCCCCAGTCCATAGGACTTGGCGCGACATTTGATAAAGAGCTCATGAAGGAAGTGGGCGATGTCGTTTCCACAGAAGCAAGAGCGAAATATAACGAGTTTTCAAAGCACGAAGACCGTGACATATACAAGGGACTTACTTACTGGTCCCCCAACATCAACCTCTTCAGAGACCCCAGGTGGGGAAGAGGACAGGAGACATATGGTGAGGATCCCGTCCTCATCAAGGATATGGCGATCCCCTTTATCGAAGGACTTCAGGGTGACGGCGACGGCTACAAGGTAGCTGCCTGCGCAAAGCATTTTGCCGTACATTCCGGTCCCGAGGCCTTAAGGCACAGTTTTGATGCAAAGGCAAACAAGAAGGATCTTTTCGAGACATATCTCCCCCAGTTTGAGGCCTGCGTAAAGGAAGGCAAGGTAGAGGCCGTAATGGGTGCCTACAACAGGGTCAACGGCGATCCCGCCTGTGCCCACGACTACCTTATGAACGATATCCTCAGGGGCGAGTGGGGCTTTGAAGGCCACTACGTTTCCGACTGCTGGGCCCTCCGCGATTTCCACGAGAACCACAGGGTAACAAAGACGATAGAAGACAGTGCGGCACTTGCCCTCAAGACGGGCTGCGACCTTAACTGCGGCTGTACATATCTGGCACTCGAAAAGGCAGTGAAGAGCGGTAAGGTATCCAAGGACTACGTCAGGGAATCCGCCATCAGGCTCTTCACCGTAAGGTTCATGCTGGGCCTCTTCGACGGTTCAGAATATGATGATATCCCTTACGAAAAGGTGGAATGCCCCGAGCATCTCAAGGTAGCTGCAAGAGCTTCCGCAGAGTGCGTAGTAATGCTGAAGAACGACGGCATCCTTCCTCTGTCAAAGGACAAGGCAAAGAAGATCGGTGTCATTGGACCCAATGCCGACAGCAGAAAGGCACCCGTAGGAAACTACCACGGAACATCATCCATCAACGTGACCCTCATAGATGGAATAAGGGCCGCATTCCCCGACAGCCAGATCCTCTATTCAGAAGGAACGGATATCTTCGAGGAGAAGCCCGACAATCTGGCAAGACCTTATAACAGACTGTCAGAGGCAAAGATCGTCACCGAGCATTCAGATGTGGTATTCCTCTGCCTCGGCCTCGACGAAAACCTGGAAGGCGAAGAGGGCGATACCGGAAACCAGTTCGCATCCGGCGACAAGATCGACCTCAGATACCCTGAAGTACAGTGCAGGCTCATGGATGAAGTCCTGGCCACAGCCAAGGAAAAGGGAGTACCGGTGGTACTTCTCTCCATGACAGGATCCGCCATGGATATGTCAGTTGCCGACAGGGACGCAAATGCCATCCTTCAGGTATGGTATCCCGGTGCCGGCGGAGCAAAGGAAGTAGGTGAGATCTTAAGCGGAAAGATCGATCCTTCCGGAAAGCTTCCCGTTACAGTCTATAAGACAACATCTGATCTTCCCGAGTTCACGGATTATTCCATGAAGGGAAGGACATACAGATATATCGAGACAACACCTCTCTATCCCTTCGGATACGGACTTACCTACAGCGATATCAAGCTCACTGAGGCAGACGTCGTATCAGGCGACAGCTTCGAAAAGGCATCTGATGAGGGAATGGTCATAAAGGTAAAGGCTGAGAACTTCTCTGATATAAAGGGTACCCAGGTAGTACAGGTCTACGTAAAGAATGAAGACTCCAACGAGACACTTCATCCCCACCTGGCTGCATTTGAGAGGATCACTGTGGATCCGAAGTCCACATCTGAAGTGGAGATCAAGGTACCTGCCTGGTCTTTCACAACAGTCGATGATGAGGGCGTAAGAGCTGTAAGAGGCTCAAAGGCCAAGGTCTTCGTAGGCTGCGGTCAGCCCGACGACAGAACAAAGGAACTTCTGGATCTTAAGATCTTCGAGTTCGATATCTAAGTCTTTTTCATAAAAAGATCCCCCGTCCTGTATTCTGGCCGATAAGCAGGACGAGGGAACCCCTTTAACAGGCGCCCTGCATCTTAAGTTATGCGGGGCGCTATATATCGATCTTTTATTCTTTCCTGAGCCGGACGACTATGTAGGAAGTCAGGAGGACAGAGATGGCAAGAAGGGCGATGCCCACCACCAGGTTCCTGTTTGTATTGACCGTATCAGGCTCCACTACATAAGGGAGAAAAGCCTTGTCCACTTCAGATCCCGTATATCCCAGATCACCGAGATAATCACGGAGATACTGCTCCTCGGTGGAGTTCATCTTACGGAGCCTTCCGGAGATATGATAAGTGGTGGAATTCGCGATAATATGGAAAGTGGTATAGCCGTCCTGTTTCAGATTGGCCTTTACCGCTTCGAAGGAATCGATCTCATCCCTGTTACACTTAAATGTGAGATACATCTCCACCTCGCCGTGAAGGGAATCGGAAAAGTTCATGAGGGGATAGAGATAACGCCTGGAAACAGGATCTCCTGCCCTTGTATATTCCAGAAAGTATTCGCCCATAAAGGGAAGGTCCATCTCGATGTGGTCTCCGGCTTCCAGATCCTCCCATTTGACATGGGGATCCGTCAGGTCGATGCCCTTGTTGGAGCTTCCGATCAGGGAGGTAACTCCCGAGACGATCAGGTAGATGGAGACGAAGAACAGTATGACTGCTCCGACGATCATCCTGTATAAAAGCAATGTCGGTTTAGGGTCGCTCATGGGATGATTATATCCGAAAAAGCTGAGTTTTCCCACAATTAGTAAAATAAAATATATATTTCTGTGGTAGAATCTAACGGAAATATATTTTATGAGGGAAGATATCATGTTTAAAAAGGTGACAGCCATCATTATTTCCGCAGTAATGCTGCTCATGCCCCTGTCGGGATGTTCCGTGGGAGCAAAGAGCGAGATAAACAGTACCTGCGACTGGTTCCTTTCCACCCTGACGAAGCTTAAGTACGAAAAGGCTTCCGAATATGTCATGGGTGGCGATACAAACTATCTCAACTATCTTCCCTACGGATCAGACAAGCAGATCGTGGAGGCCCTTCTTGCCAACTGCGAATATGAGATCTCGGGTGAGACAGCGTCCATGGCAGACGGTGAAGGATCTGCCGATATAACTTTTACTTTTGCTGATGTACACCAGCTCACTGAGGACGGTGCCACCGTAAGTGATCTCAAGAGCCAGATCAGAAAGATGAAGAAGACCACGGAAGCAGAGTTCACCATGGACCTCATAAAGGACGGGAGCCACTGGTTCATCGATCCCGATTCCGCCACGGAGTTTATGATCTTTATGGGGAGCCAGGTGGAGGGCATCGAGGTAATGGGCCTTTCCGACCAGGGTGCTGCCGCCTTTGCAGAGGAATTTTTAGAAGCACTGAGCAGCGGCGATATAGATGCAGCCGTGGATATGAACAATAATCAGGATCTTACCCTTTCCACTGATTTCCAGTATATGTATCTCACTGATACCACAGCATTTACCGAAGCTGAAGGAGAGCTTCTGGCATCGTTCTATTCCAGCTATGACTATAATGTCTCCATAGTCGATTCCCAGGAGGACTACATCAGGGTAAACGTGACGGGTCAGGCTCCCGATATCGGCCAGGGAATGGATGCCCTTACAAACGACATCGAAACATTTGCGCCCCTTTATGCCGACTGCATGGGCTACTACTTCCTGGATCCCTATGGATATGACTACGATAACTATGATTATGATTACACATATATCGGATATGTAAAGATACTTCAGGCATCAGCTGAATATGCCACATCCACTGCTCCTTTCTCCCTGGATATCGAGATATCAGAGAAGAATAACGGAGACCTTTATATCTCCAGCATCACGGATCTTATCCCCTCATCTGACATGTTCTCCTACGGATACATGAATACAAATGATGATGAACTGATGCTGGCTGTCCTGGACCAGCTCCTTGCTGACGGCACCATCACCCAGGCCACATATGAATATGATATCGATATGTATGGTCTCGGTACCTATGTTGAAGGCCTCTTCTTCACATACGGCGGAGATGAGCTCTACATGTTCGATGCCGATATCTCCTACGAAAAGATCACCATGAATATCACCACCTGGGGTTATTACAATTCCGGTGATGTATTCGCATATGATATCGTGGTGGACGGAGTCACCCAGCCCGGCAGCCACACTATCGTGGTGGAAGGCTATGATACGGATGATATCGTCCTCGAGTATCCTCTCCAGAACGGTGAGTTCCCCGCAGGTGAATATGTCTTCAATATCTATGAGGAAGGCGGAAGCAGGAATAATGTGGTCATGACCATTTCCGTTACCAGCGACGGTCTTACCATGTCCGAGGATTTCCATCCCTCCGGTGTGGCTTATGACACGAGTTATGATTTCTATTCGCTCTCCAGCTACACAGATCCGGATCATTATAATGCGACCACCAACTATTCCTCCACCAGCAGCGGTATATATATCCTGGTGGATACCTGGTCATATAATGACGGAACAGCTTCCCAGTATACATATGAGATAACCCTGGACGGGGAGCAGGTGGCATCGGGAACGGCAGAACACCCTTACTCGTATTCCAGCCAGCTCGAGATAACCTACAGGAACGGAAGATCATCCACTCTGGCTCCCGGTGAATATATCGTCACTGTCTACCAGCCCGACGGAACTGTCCTCTGCAGGGTCAACTACAACGTACAGTGACGGTAAGTCCTCTTTTGTGTTAAAATCACACATATAAAGCATAAGGAGAAAAGACCATGGCTTGTTTTCTCGTTCCCACTGCAGAGGCGATAGCAGTCGCCGCCGCAAAGAAGGTCGTATCAAAGAAGGAAGATCCTTCAGAAAAGACAGTCAGGATCCCTATGAGCGTAAAGCTCAAGTGGCTTAACGGCATGCTGGTGGGAGGTTCATTCCTCCTTGCTTTCGAGCACGTATGGCATGGCGAAGTAGCCCCCTGGTTCCCTTTTCTCACGGCAATGTCCGATCCCGCTGATGCAGCGGAGATGTTCCATGAGATGGCAACGGTGGGCGTGACCATGGCAGTCATCGTTACTCTTGTCTGGGCGGGTATATGTATCGCCTCTGACATCATCGTAAAAAGAGTTCCCGAGACTTCAGGCGCCAAAGCATAAATTAGGGAGATATCACATAATGCGCAGAAAGATCATCGGCGTTATCCTCGCCGTATCAGTTTTCGCGGGCTCTTTGACGGGATGCTCGCTTTTTACTTCCAAGGACAGGGCGGCCATTGAAGAGAAGGCAGATACCTTTATATCCGAGATGCTCAAGGTCAGATATGAAAGGGCTGCCAGGTCGGTCCTGGATAAGGATGATGATTTCATGAAGAGCATCCCTGAAGACGAAAAGCAGCTCAATATCATGGAAGAGGTAATGTATAACAGCACCTATGAGCTGGGTGAGATCGAAGTACACAAGTTCGACAAGGAGGCCACCTGCCTCTTTACCGTTTCATATACAGATGTCATCGCTCTCACTTCAGACGGCGATATGCCCATGGCCGATGTGATCGCCGCCATAGGCGATGGTCAGGAGATCACGGAAACCGAGCTTACGGTGAGATTAATCTATGACGACGATGAGTGGTCCGTGGATCCTGATTCCGCAACGGAGATCATCGAGTTCTTCGCTGATATGTGTGAGGACCTGCCCCTTTCCGGCATAAACGAAGACTCTGCCCTGGAATATGCCCAGGAGTTTATCGGGATGATAGCAGACGGATCCTTTACGGAAGCCATCGGTATGACCACCCTGTCGGATTATGATTTTGAATCCGCGCTTGCGATCTACTATTCTGATGATGATACGCAGGAGATCTCACCCATCATCGATGAGATGCAGGCAGCTTATTATTCCACATTCCAGCCCACATATTCGGTACAGCGTATAGATGATGATACCTATGCCGTCACCGCCACGGGAGAGATCTCTGACGTCAATACGGGGTTGGAGGCCATCAAGGCTGATGAAGACAGATTCGTCCCTATCCTGGCGGAACTGCTGGCACCTCTCTGCGTAGCGTATGATCCGTATGCTTATGATGATGGATATGACCTGACCGGTTTTTATACTGCATATAAGGACTTTTTCATCGAGGGTCTGTCAGAGACCACGGATACGGTCATCAAAGAGATCTATATGGAGATCAGCAGTGATGACTATGGAAACTTCACCATCGATCTGGATGAGGATGATATCTTCCCATCCACCATCGGGGAATTCTACCTCGTTATGGATGACATATCTGATGATGCCATGCTGGCTGCCTGCGAGATCCTTCACGATGACGGCCGTATGACCGACGAGCTCTATCTGGATGCGGTAAGCGAGTACTGGGAGACAGATCTTCCCCCGGGACTTGAGCTTCAGGTCCTTCAGGATGACGGTATATACAGTGAGGTAGTATTCTTCGAAGGAAGTACAGTAAACTTCATTTTTGAGACATGGGACTACTACATGCAGGGCGATTCCTTCAGATATACCCTGACACTGGACGGAGAGCCTCTGGTGGAGGACGGTATTTATGAGGTGACCGGTTCCTACTCGGAGAACATCTTCATACAATATGATCTCGGCGATGAGGAAGATATCCCCATGGGTGTATATGATCTGACGATCTATGAGGAAGGAGTAAATGTCCAGGATGTTCTCTGTCAGGTCCAGATCGTCCCTGAAGGGACAACTCCTTCCGGAGGATCCACCAGGTTCGGATAAACACATGAGATAAAAGATGAACTACCGTGAATAACGCCAGCGTACACACAAAGAAATGGTTTGCTTTCATGATATCCCTGATAGTTGTCGGAGGTATCCTGAGGCTCTTCGGCTTCCAGAGCGGACTTATAATCTTCTGCCCCGGAGTCATCATCTGGCGTGAGACGGTGGCGGTCAGGATCACGGAACCCAAGATAAGACATTCCCTCCTGGCCATATCGGATACCATCTTCCTTTTCATGCTCTGCAGGACGGTGAAATATCTGTTCCCGGAACATGATCCCAATATCTATCTCCTTTCCTGGTATCTCTACAGTGCCTGCCGATCCTTCATCGCAGCCTATTCCTTTAAGATCGCCTATGATGTCAAGTCCAACATCAGGACCAGCAGGGTCCTCCCGAAGATAGTATTTGCACTGGAGGGCGCCATTACCATAGCGGTACTTACGAACAACATTCATCATCTGATATACAGATTTCCCAACGGACCTCTTGGCGAGTACGAGACCGGACCTCTTTATCTCATCTGCCAGGTCTTCGTATGGGTACCTCTGGCATCGTCATTCTTCATGCTCTATAAGAAGTGCAAGATCACTGCCAGCAGGAAGTTTGCCTGGATCCCCTTCGTGATCATGGGCTCCGGCGGAGCGCTCCTCATCATCAGGGAAGTGGTTTCATCTGACCTTAAGGTCTTCACCATGTATAATGTTCCGGAGATCTTCTCCATCACCATACTCATCTTCTGGGAGGCAATGATCCAGATCGGCTTCCTGCCCACATGTTCAGGCTATGAGAACCTTTTTGAGATCTCTTCCGTCTGCATGTCCATCGAGGGCGAAGAGGAGTCATCCTCAAGGGTATCCCGTGCCGCCAGGTCCATCACCGGCGGGTCGGAGCATATAAGGAAATCCATGAAGATCACCGGAGGCACCCTGGTGTGGTATGAGGACAGGACGAAGATAAACGCCCTCAAACAGGAGATCGGCCGCAGGGTGGACATCCTGTCGGAGGAAAACGAGCTCATAAGCGCCGAAAATGCCCTCATCGAAAAGAAAAAGAGATATGAAGTAAACAACAGCCTCTATAATGCCATCTCCAAGGAGGCCAAGACCCAGATAGAGAAGATGGAGAAAGAGCTGGACAGCGGCGGAGACCTGGCCATGTGCGCCGTTTACGGAGCAGGCATAAAGCGAAAAGCCAACCTGGTCATCCTGGCCACTCAGGGAGACAAGATCCCCCTGTCGGAACTCTACCTTTCCATCAGGGATTCCATGGAGTACGTAAAGCTCACCGGAGCTTATGCTGCGGTATTCATAGACAGCGATATAGGAACGAGACAGGAGGAGCCTCTCTTCCTTTTCGATATATTCACCAGATACCAGAATTTCGTGGAGGAGAACCTCCCGGGTATCGACTACCTTTCGGTGATAATAACCGGCAGGGAAAAGACGGAGGTCAGGATGGAGATCTCCAAGGGAGAGGAGACGGTCTATGACAGAGTTATGTGATCTTCTCTTCGCTTACAGGTTCGTACTTTTCGTGGTGAACGCAGCCATCCTTTACGTTTCGGTAAAGAGCTTTGCTGTTACGGTCAACAGCCCCATCAGGCATAAGTGGGTGGTGGTACTGCCCCTGGCCGCCTTTATCTACTGCGCCGCCATGATACAGGCCCTGGCGGACATCGAGGAGAGCGGAGGACGCGGGCTTTTCGTGCATGTAATGCATGCTCCGGCGCTGATCCTGGGTATCATCGATTTCCTGCTCCTGTTCCTGCTCATCGGATTTTATGTTGTCATCAATGAAGTGAAGACCAGATATGTTGGCCCCCTGTCTGTAAAGGACGGTATCGACCAGATCGGCGCGGGCCTCTGCTACTACTGGGACAACGGTATCGTTAAGCTCTCCAACACCAAGATCAACGAGATATCCAGGGCCATGACGGGAACTGATATCTATGACGCCAAGGATCTTCTGACAAAGATAAACGAGACCGGCGGAAAGTATACCATGCCGGACGGAAGGGTATATGAGTTCGACACAAGAAAGCTCATCATCGGCAAGGTGGAGATCAACGAACTGGTGGCCACGGAAGTTACGGAGGAGGAGAAGCTCCTGACGGAACTCATGAAGAAGGAGAACGAGCTCACGGCCTTTAACGAGAGGCTCAAGTCCTACGGTGCCTCGGTGGATGAGATCACGGTGCAGAAGGAGATCCTCAACACAAAGCTCAAGATCCACGACGATATGGGCCAGACCCTTCTCAAGACGAAGCATTTCATCGAGTCCGGAAGCGATGACCCGGAGGAGAAGGCGGAGCTCATCGACACCTGGAGAAAAGCCCTGACGCTGAAGGGTGAGACATCGGCTCCAGGCTCCAACGAGGGCGTTCTGGACGATATGTACGAGGCGGCGGATGCCATCGGCATCAATATGCACGTGGAGGGTGATCTTCCTCAGAACAACAGGGAACAGGTGAGGATCCTGGTCCAGGGCATAAGGGAATGTCTGACAAATGCATATAAATATGGCCAGGCCAGCAATATTTATATTAAGATAGACGCAAAAGTGGAATATACTTATATAGAGTATACCAATGACGGAACGCCGCCTAAGGAGAAGATAAAAGAGGGCGGAGGACTGTCGGGACTTCGAAAAGTAGTGGAAGGTTACGGCGGAAAGATGGCTGTAGTTTCAGAGCCTGAGTTCGCCGTCAGGATATTATTACCGGAACGGAGGAAGAGACGTGGATAAGAAAAAAGTACTCATTGTTGAAGACCAGGTACTGGTCAGGAAATTTATCGAGAACGCCCTTAAGGACAGTGATAAGTATGAAGCATCTTTTTCCATAAAGAATGCGGATCTGGCAGATGTCTACTGCCAGAAGAACAAGATCGATCTTATCCTCATGGACGTCTATACCGATCTGGGGGCCTCCGGTCTTGAGGCAGCTGCCAGGATCAAGAAGCAGTATCCTGAGATCAAGATAATCGTCATCACATCCCTTCCCGAATTCTCCTTCATCAAGAGGGCCAGGGAGATCGGGGTTGAGAGCTTCATGTATAAAGAGGATGAGGCAAACTCCCTTATCTCCATCATGGACAGGACCATGGCGGGAGAGTCCGTCTATCCGGATAAGACCCCGGAGGTCAAGATCGGACTTGCCAGTTCCTACGACTTCTCCGAAAGGGAACTCGAGGTGCTCCGTGAGCTCACATCAGGAAACACCAACGAGGAGATCGCAGCAAAGCTCTGTATCTCCACTGCAACGGTGAAGACCCATATCGCTAATCTCATGGATAAGACCGGCTTCAAGAGCAGGACGGAACTTGCCATAAAAGCAAGGGAACTGGGACTCGTAATACTGTAAAACCCTTACATCATGTGATAAAATCCTGTCATCAGGTAATCGAGAGTGGGAGAAGATCTGATGGACAATATCATTATTCCTGATGGATATAATCTGATCTGGTCAGATGAATTTACCGGCGACAGCCCGCATGTCAGAAACTGGAACTATGAGATCCACAGACCCGGCAGGGTAAACGGTGAACTGCAGGAATATATCGCCAGTGATAAGTATGTCTGCGTAAAGGACGGGGAACTTGTGATCCGCCCCTGTAAGACGGTGGGTCCTGACGGAAAGATCTCCTACGCATCGGGACGTATCAATACCCTTGGAAAACATGAATTCAAATACGGCAGGATAGAGGCCATGATCAGGGTACCGGAAGGCAAAGGTCTTCTGCCCGGATTTCTGCTGCTCCCCAAAGACGGTTCCAACGGATGGTGGCCCGAGTGTGGAAGCGTTAACGTGATGGAGGTGGACGGCGGTCACCCCGAAAAGGTCAGTTCTGCCCTGGAGTTCGGCCTTCCCCTCAATCAGTGTACAGGTTCGTATACCCTTCCCGGAGGGGAGAAGTTATCGGACGGCTATCATCTCTTTGCCTGTGACTGGGAACCCGGTGTTTTCAGGTTCTCCGTGGACGGACACGTCTACCATGAAGTGAGTGACTGGTACAGTGCTGATAAGAATGGCAATGCAAGGCCTGCCCCTGCACCATTTGATATCCCTTTCTATCCGGCTTTCTATGTGGCAGTGGGCGGTACGAAGATAGATCCCCCGGACGAGGATCAGGTCTTTGGCGAAGAGACTGCCATGCACATCAGATATGTCCGCGTCTATCAGAAGGATGAATATAATGAGATCTGCAGGGAGAACATAAGGATCAGGAAGACCATCGCCGTGTGTGGTGTCTGGGAGGATGCAGACAACCTTAACCTCTTCCTGAGAGCCATGCTGGACAGTAAGATCACTAAGGATTATCTCCTGGAATGCTTTACCTTCGGTATCGCAAATCCCGACCCGGATGAGATAGCCACGGAACTCAGGTTCGCCGACTTCGTGGGGAATATGGATCATGCGGCCATCATCCTTTTCGGTGAGATGCTGAAGACACAGGAACTCATAGACAGGCTCAAGTCCTACGGATTTAATAAGAAGATCCCGGTATTCATGATCGAACGATATGAAGAGGGATGCATAAATGTTGTAATGAACTATAAGGACGGCTTCCGCCGGATGGTGGAGCATGTCATAGATGAGCACGGATGCACCGAGATCGATATGTTCGCAGGCTTCAGGGGAAATCCATTCTCCGAGGAGCGTATCGAAGTTTACAGGCAGGTGCTGGAGGAGCACGGGATACAGTTCGAAGAGTGGAGGGTACACTACGGCGACTTCTGGGATGCCCCGGCTTTCCAGGTGTTGTCCAGCCTTCTGGAGTCCGGCTACAAGCTCCCCCAGGCCATAGTCTGCGCCAATGACTCCATGGCCATAGGTGTCTGCGACTGCCTCAGGGCTTTCGGATATAAGGTGCCGGATGATGTCCTGGTCACCGGATTTGACGGTGTCTGGGCAGGTGAGGTCCATAACCCTGTCATAACCACATGTAAGCTGGATTTTGAAGCAGTCTCCGAACTCATAAGAGAGAAGATCGCCAACTGGGATGGATCGCAGACGGGTAAGACGGACCAGATCGGATTCAACTTCAGGATAGATCCCCAGCAGTCCTGCGGATGCCTCTCGGAAAAGGACAAGGACTGGAGCGAATCGGTATCAGCCCTGGTAGCCAACAATCAGGATCTGTTCAGGCATGTACTTGAGATGGGAAGGTTCATGTCCTCCACCATCGGCCTTTCCGATGTGGATGAAGGAGCCAAGGACCTCCAGAAGTATCTCTGGCTGTGGAAATGGCAGTATTACTTTATCGGACTTTATGAGCCCGGCGGTGTGGTCCATTCCATCTTCCACGGAAGGAACGGCGAATATAAATATAAGCAGAGATATGAGAACCTGAAAAACGGACTTCCCGACATAAGGCAGGTCTGCGCCGAGAACAGCAAGATCAACATCATGCTCTTTAAGCAGCTCAGGGCTCCCGGCAAGGATCTGGGTTATCTTGCGGACGGCTACGAGTTCCTGACCCAGAGGTTCCAGCAGAGGTTCGAGGAGTTTGCCATCTTCACCTCCGCCATGGTCAATACGGTAAGGAATAATAATGAACTCCTGAAAGCCACAGAGAGGATCGAGATGCTGTCGGAGACTGACTATCTCACAGGCCTTTACAACAGGAGGGGATTCTTTAAGCAGATCGAGAAGGCTCTTGACGACATAAGGAACAAGGGCAGGCACCTTACCATGTTCTCCCTTGATATGGACGGCCTTAAGACCATAAATGACAACTACGGACACCACGAAGGCGATGTAGCCATCACCACCCTTGCCAGCTCCCTGAAGGAGACCCTGGGTGAGGATTCCATCTGTGCCAGATACGGCGGAGATGAGTTTGCCTTCGCCCTGGTAAGGGACGGAAGTGCCGAAGAGTATATAGAGCAGATCAGACGTCAGATCGAAAGGCTGAATGACACGGATGAGACCGTGAAGGATAAGCCCTATAAGATCAGGGTCAGTATCGGCGCAGCTTCGGGAACCATAAACAGAAGGATCGACATCGAGGCCATGATAAGGGAGGCCGACAAGAAGATGTACGAGGACAAGCAGTCCAGGCGTATCTGAAGACATGAAAAGACTCGCCGGCCTGATCCTCCTGACTGCCATACTGGCAACATCATGTACTACCTACGACAAGTCCTGGGAGACTTCCCCCACTACCACCAGAGAGGCCATCCCTGAGCTGGACCTTCCGGAGCAGCCCCAGACGGATCCCTTTGCAGAAGGTCTGGTGACAGCATTCTATACAGGGCTTCTGGGAAGATCGCCTCTTCAGGAGGAGCTTGATGTAACAGCCCTCCAGCTCTCCACTGGTACGATCTCTCCTCAGGACGTGGTAAGGGAGATCCTGGGGACAGAGGAGTTCCAGGCCATAGTCCTGAGCAACACCGGATATGTGGAAAGGCTCTGTACGGGCCTTCTGGGACAGGATGCGAACGAGACCGCTGAAGACTACTGGATATGGCGCATGGAAAACGGAACCACCAGGGAAGAGGTGGCAGAGGCATTTATGTCATATCAGGAGTTCGCCGACTACTGCAGTGCCTACGGCTATCTGCCCGAAGAAGAGGAAGAGGAATATATCTTCGAAGAGATAACTGAAGATGAGGTACCGGATGTGGTATCCGCTACCAGGGACGCCATAGGGAGCGCAGATGAAGGTGAGTTCATCACCACCTTCGGAGACTACGATCCCGGCATCACCACCCTTGAACAGATAGGAGAAGCCCTCGCGGAACTGGATGAGTCAGGCTACGATGTGGGATTTGTCCTGGTGGACCTTCGTACCGGCAGGGGCATTGCCTTTAATCCGGATCAGACCTTCTATACTGCCAGCTCCATCAAGTGCCCTTATGCGGCATCTTTCTGCGCCCTGAATCCCGACTCGGTGGAGAACTGGGAAAATACCATCCAGAACATGCTCATAAATTCCGACAACGACGCCTACACATCTCTTAACGGCGCCTACGGCAGACAGTATATAAAGCAGTGGTGCGAAGAGGCGGGGATCGATCCTTCACCCTGTAACTACAAGTATCCATACCTGAGCTCCCGGGATATGTCCCTTCTTTGGCTTCGAAACTACGAATTCTTCATCACCGACCCCGTGGGACAGGAGGTATGTGAGTGGTTCCAGGAACCCACCTATTCCGTTATCAGGGAGGTAGTGGGAGAGATGTATATCACCCAGTCCAAGGGCGGATGGCTGGTGGATGAGGAGCCCCGTCACAGGACCACCTGCGACAGCGGCATCGTCTATGCGGACAACGGAACATATATCGTCTCCATCACCTCCGATGTTCCATCAACCTTCGACCCTCTCATCCCTCTCATGGAAGCGCTGAATGCAGCCCATGACGAGATGTGTTAAAATGTTCTCCGAAAAGAAATAACAGGGGGAAGATCAGATGAATCTTTATGCCATAATGTCCTTATTCATCGTTCTTTCCGTCATCCTTCTTAAAGAACCCATAAAGAACGCTTTTACAAAAGCGGGCCTCAATAAGACAGAAGCTAAGATCGCAACTGTTTCAGCAGGAGCTGCCGGAGCCCTTCTCATCCTTATCCCCATAGCGGCCATAAAGTTTCCCAGGATAATGGCGGGACTGTTCCTTGCCTTTGCCATAATGGTGACCATAGCCGCAAAGAAGATATCCGGGGAGAAGATCACCAGGAAGGCTGAAGCGGTCATGGGCCTTATCCTTGTGGTGCTGGTCACGGGAGCTTTTTCCTACATAATGTCCGTCAGGTCCTACCCCATTGCCGAGGGCTGGTACAGTGCCTATGCCATGGCAATGAACGAGCAGGGTGCCGTACCCTATAAGGACTTTGAGCTCCTGTTCACTCCTACTTATACGTATATAATAGCCCTTTTCACGAAGATCTTCGGCTATGAGCTCATGAGCCTTCGTATCTTCGGTGTGGTCATCTTCGTGACCATCGCGGTACTTATGTATGTCCTCTTTTCGAAGCTCTTTGAGAGCTGGTCCGTGGGAACTGTATGTGCCATCACATCGGCCATGTATTTCCAGTCCTCCGTGGCCCAGGTCTTCTACGACTACATAAGGTTCCTGGATATCTCCGTCTACCTGGCATCTATCCTTATCATCCTTTTCATAAGGCAGTATCTGAAGGGTGAGGAGTTCCATAAGGGCTTCAGCCTTAAGATCTCCGCCGTGGGCATCCTGGCGGCCATCTGTTTCCTTGTAAAGCAGAACAGCGGTGCCATGATCATCGCCTATGTCCTCTGCCTCATGATCGGCCTTACGGCCATCTCCGACAATAAGAAGATCCTCATAAAGAACACCATAAACTACATAGTCTTTGCATCTGTCCCTTTTGCAGTGACTGCCGCCTTCATGGCTAAGCAGGGTATCCTGGGCCTTTTCTTTGAGAAGACCACCACCTCCGCCATCTCTTCCAAGGGCGGCATGAGCCAGGTGCTCTTCGGCTGGATCCCCAGGACCATGGAGATCACCATCGACTACTTTAAGGAATGCTTCTGTCTGCTGGCAGTGGTGGCTGTCTGCTATCTGATCAGCAGGAAGAGCAAAGACATGGGCGACAACATAAAGACGGTGGCTCTTATCTTCGGGGCATGTTCCTTTGTGTCCGTTTTCGTGATCTTCCGTTTCAGGGAGCTCACTTCCAGGCTCAATGCCCTTTACGACAACGAGCCCATCATCTACGCACTCTTTTTCGTAACGGTGGTGCTCTTTATCATCGAGCTGGCAGTGGTGATCATAAACAGGAAGGACAGGGAATATCTGATGTTCCGCCTGCCCCTTTTCGCCACCATGGGAATGGCCATCGCGCTTAACTACGGCGTCGCCACTTCGGGTGGTCTTTCCGCAGGCCAGACAGCCATGAACCTGGGTCTCATGATCGGCCTGGTGCTCTATCTCTCAAAGGGTAAAAATGGTATCCCCGCAGTGGCCACCACCCTTACTTTCTGTATCTTCCTTACCACCGGCATCATCGCTTTCAAGTACGAAAAGCCATACTACTGGTGGCAGCTCCAGGAGGGCGATGTGAGGGATGCCACATACGAACTTGATGTTCCCTATCTTCACGGCATCAAGGTTACCCGGAATACATACGATGGCATCAACAGGATCTATAAGGGCGTTACGGAGAACTCGGAGGAGGGAGACAGCGTCTTCATCTTCCCCCATGCTCCCGTGTTCTATATGGTGACTGGGAGATTCCCCGATACATATACTTACGTGCAGTGGTACGATGTCTCCTCCGACCAGGCAGTGGCCGGTGATGTCCGCACCATCTGCCAGGACCTTCCCAAGGTCATCGTCCATATCCATGTTCCCGAGAATGTCACCAATGCCCAGGAGGCCAACTTCAGGGATGGAAAGGCCAGCGGCCTGAGACTTATGGACAACGCACTTACGGTACTTGAGAACAACGGTGCATATACACAGATAGACCACTTCGACATCCAGACTTATTCGGTGGATATCTATGTCAGAGAATAAAGCGAAGAGAGTAACCAGGGATATTGCGGCCGGACTTATAGTAGCCCTTGTCTCCATCCCCATCTCCATGGGATATGCCCAGGTCAGCGGCCTTCCCATGCAGTACGGACTCTATGCCTCCGTGATCCCCATCCTTATCTACGGACTTCTGAGCTCCACCAGAAACTTTGTCTTCGGCGTGGATGCGGCTCCCGCCGCCTTAGTGGGCGGTGCTTTAGTATCCATGGGCATAGCCCTTGGTTCGGATGATGCCGGAAGGATCGTTCCCGTCATCACCACCTTGGTGTCAGCCTGGCTCCTTCTGTTCTTTATCCTGAGAGCCGGCAGGATCGTCAAATACATATCGACTCCCGTCATGGGCGGATTCGTCACCGGTATCTGCGTCACCATCATCCTGATGCAGATCCCCAAGCTCATGGGAGGCGGCCCGGGAACAGGTGAGGCAATAGAGCTCATCATCGACATCATAAAGACTATCCCGGAGACGAATATCCTGTCCCTTGTACTGGGCATCGCCACCGTGGTCATCATCGTCCTTATGAGCAGAAAGGCGCCGAAGATCCCCATGCCTGTGATCATAATGGCCCTGGGGTTTATCCTGACTAAGACTGCCCATATCGATGAGTATGGAGTAAAGCTCCTTCCCCATGTGGAAAAAGGACTTCCCATGCCGGTGCTCCCGGACTTCAGAGGAACCGATATACCGGAACTGCTCTTTACGTCCCTGACCATCGCTCTGGTCATAATGGCGGAGACACTTCTGGCTTCCAAGAGCGTTGTCATGAAGGAGGGAGGAAGGATCATCCCCCAGCGGGAGATCCTGGCATACTCCCTGGGCAACCTGGCTTCCGCGCTGGTGGGCAGCTGTCCCGTCAACGGCAGTGTCTCCAGGTCTTCTCTTTCGAGACAGTACGGAGCCACCTCCCACATCATGTCCGTCACGGCATCTGTGGCCATGGTCCTGGTGCTCCTTTTCCTTACGCCCTTTATCGAAATCCTTCCTGTTCCCATCCTCACAGGCATCGTTATAGCGGCTCTCATAAATGCCTGCGAGTTCGACCTGATGGTGAAGCTCTTCAGAAGCTCCAGGCAGGAGTTCCGTATCTTCATCTCAGCCTTCCTGGGAGTCCTTATCTTCGGAACGGTCTACGGCGTCATCATCGGTGTGGTCCTTTCCTTCGTAGCCGTCATCATCAAGGCGGTGGTGCCTCCCAAGGGCTTTATGGGAATGGTCCCGGGCCACGACAGGCTGGTGCTCCTGAAGCGTTATAAGGATGCGGTCCCCGTAAAGGACACACTTATATACAGGTTCGGAGGAAATCTCTTCTTCGCCAATATCGACACCTTCGAAAATGATATAGAGAGAGGCATAGGCCCCGGTACGAAGACGGTCATCGTCTATGCCGTAGGTATAGGCGACATCGACATGACTGCCGCTGAAAGACTGGTGCTCTTCCATAAGAAGCTTCAGGACAAAGGCATCAGGTTCTACATGACGGACCACCAGGGTCACGTCAACGACCAGCTCAGGCAGTTCGGATCCGGTGAGCTCCTCCATAACGGTGCCGTCAGAAGGACCTTCCGCCTGGCCCTGAGAGACTCCGGGATCCACCATCCCTATCCTCTTGAGAACGGAAAGTTCCAGGGTGACGACAAGTCCGCCACCGACGATCTTAATGCGGAGCTGGAATGGGTCTTCGGCCGGGAGAATGTCGACCGGGTCAGGGAGAGGATGAGTAAGAAGGTCTTAAACGAGATCTCCCATGAGACGGACGTAACGGCAGAGGATCTGGAGATAGCGGAGGAGCATCTTCACTTCGGTAAGATCGGACTTCTGGACGAAGAGGAGATCCTCAACATAATCGAGGCCAGGCTCCAGGATGCAGACTCCCTTGAGCCGCATCAGAAGGAGGCCATCAGAAAGGCCGTAACGGACAGAAGATCAAAGGTCGAAAAGAGGATCGGTGAACTGTCCCCCAAGGCCCTGAACCGCCTTAAAAGGTAACAGCTCCCACCGGCGTCAGATGCTGTGAGGTTAGGAGTTCTATCATATGACGGATGCTGCTCCTGATGGTGTCCATGGAAGGCATCTCCACCTCGTTGCCGCACAGGATCAGAAGATCTGTCCCGATGTAGTAGCCGCTGGAAAGGTAATCCCTGATCTTCACGGAGTTCCTGTAAACATATCCCTCATCATCCAGTCTTCCCGATATCCTCACTGAAGCTCTTCCTGATCTCTTCGATAATGGCGGTGACCCTTCCCCTGAGCTCGTAAAGGTTCCGGGCTTTGATCCCATTGGCTGAACCTTCCTTGAATATCCTGCTCCTGTCCCCGGTCCTGACCCTGAAGACGGGGCTTCCTTTGTGCCTGCCCACAGATACCGCCGGAAGTTCCGACAGTTTCTCCGTAAGGTATATGTACCTGGCGATCAGGTAGTTTTTTGGCAGAGATATGATGTTCATAACGGCAGGATATCATCTTTTCAAGTCTTTTTTGCACCAAATTGGATACAATCCGTTACAAACGGATACAAAGTATCAAAAAAGTACGTTTCGGCACCCCGGAAACGTACTTTTCGCGTACTTTTTGGAAAAGTATCTAAAAAGTACGTTTGGAGACCTCCGAAACGTACTTTTAACGTACTTTTTTGAAAAAGGATCATTCTAAGTCTTCGAAAGCCTCCAGGCCGGTCTTGCCTGCGACCTTGATGTCGCCGTGGCGGACCCGGGTCATGGTGAGGAAGCTCAGGAAGGCGAAGCAGGCTGCATAGACGAAAAGGATCTTGTAGCTCACGTGCCTCATGAGAGATCCTGAGAGGATGGGAGTCAGGATCTGTCCTGCCATGGAGGCAGTGTAGTAAAAGCCTGTGAATGTTCCTGTGTCGGCACCCTTACACATCTCGACAACCATGGGAAGGGAGTTGATGTTGATGGCGGCCCAGGCAAATCCCACCAGTGCGAAGACCACGAACATCAGGGCATTCAGGGAATGCATCATGGTGGTGAGGAAGAAGGACAGGCCGAAGGTCAGGGTGAGGATGATGGTGCCCAGATAGATGGACTTCTTTCGTCCTATCTTACCGGCCAGATGACCCAGGGGGATGTAGGAGATGATGGCTCCTATATTCGCGATGAGGAAGCAGGTGGAAGCACCTCCGATATCTTCTCCCATAAGTGATTTGATGTAAGGTGTGAACCAGGTGACAACGGCGTTGTATCCGATGTACCAGAGCATGATGGATGCAAGGAGGAAGATCATGGACACCAGGACTTCCCTGGGAAGCTTCGTCTTCTCAGAAGATCCGCCGGCATCCTCGGAAAGATCCCACTCGGGATGCTCCTTCTCTATCCTGTCATTCTCGGAAGAGAGCTTGTTCTCCTTGACTGTCAGGAGCATTATTACCACCGCCAGTGCCATGACTGCGGATATGAATACGAACAGGATCCTGTAGCTTACATGATCAAGTCCCTCTGTTTTTGACTTGGGATACATGATGGCGGTAAATGCCAGATAGATGATGCCGCCGGCGGCGCCCATGAGGTTGATGACGGCATTGCCCTTGGAACGGAGAGGCTTGGGGGTGATGTCCGGCATCAGAGCTACTGCGGGGGATCTGAACACCGACATGGTGAACAGGAGAAGTCCCAGGATGATGATGAATCCGGTGAGACTGTAGAATGCGGTGTTGACGCCAGCGGCGCACTTATCGTCGATGACGGGAAGGATGTTTATCAGGATGACGGCGATGAGGGTTCCGATGAGGATATAGGGCATTCTCTTTCCGATACGGGTGCGGGTCCTGTCGGACAGCTTTCCGAAGACGGGGAGGAGGATCAGGGCCAGTATGTTATCTGCCGCCATTATGGCACCGGTCCATGTCTCGTTAAGTGAAAAGGTGTTTGTCAGGATCAGGGGAACGACATTGTCGTACATCTGCCAGAATGCTGTGATGGCAAGAAATGCAAGTCCCACAAGTACGGTGTTCCTGTAATTGAGTTTCATAAAAACTTCACCCTCCCCAAACGACTTTCATGATAATATTATCATAACTGAAAAAACAGGGGAGGACATCTTTATGCAGCAGTTCGAATACCGTAAGGCGATATGCTATTCAGGATACAGGAAAGGCCAGAGCCCCAAGGGCGCCATGCCCACCAGGGAGCAGATCGAGGAGGACATCAAGATCCTGGCAGATCTTGGCTACGGATACCTGAGGATGTACGACCCCAACGAGCATGCAAGGCTCGTCCTGGAGACCATAAGGAAGTACAACTATCCCATCAGGTGCATCGTCGGCATCGATTCCGACAACGAGATCAACAACCCGGGATGTCCTTTTGAGGACCAGCAGTATACAGAGGAAGAACTTAAGGCCCACAGCGACAGAAATGACAGGGAGCTGGACAAGCTCATCGAGCTGGTAAAGGAGTTCGACGACGAGATCTTCGCCGTCTCCGTGGGAAATGAGAATACACCTCCCTGGGGTCAGCATATGGTATCCGAGGAAAGGCTCATCGGCCACGTCAGGAAGCTGAAGGCAAACCTCAACAAGCCCGTCACATTCTGTGAGGGCGTCTCCGACTGGCCCAATATCCCCGACCTTGCAAAAGAGGTGGATTTCATAGCTGCCCACAACTACCCCTACCACTACAGCGGCGACATCGACAGCGCCGTATCTGACAATAAGGAATTCTACAAGAAGATGCAGGAGCTCTTCCCGGACAAGCAGATCATATACACCGAGGTGGGCTGGAGCTCCAGGGCTACAGACAAGCCCCATGCAACCCTTGAGAACGAGAAGAGATATATCACAGAGCTCAAGGCATGGCTTGAGGAGGATAAGGTGATCGCCTTCATCTTCGAAGCCTTCGACGAACTGTGGAAGGGTGACAGGCCTGAAGCCTCTGAGTGCAATTTCGGACTCTATAACGAGGACAGGCAGCCCAAGTGGTGAAGAAAGAAGACGATTCCGCTCAATATAAAAAGATGACCACCATGCCGGTGGGGAAACTTGTCGCAAGACTTGCAGTCCCCACCATTACCAGCATGCTGGTAACAAATATCTACAACCTGGTGGACACCATGTTCGTGGGCATGATCAACACGGAGGCCAGCGGCGCCGTAAGTGTTGTCTTCGGCTTTATGTCCATAATCCAGGCCATCGGATTTATGTTCGGCCATGGTGCCGGCAGCATCCTTTCGCGAAAACTCGGCCAGAAGGACAGGGAGGGGGCATCAAGGATCGCCTCCACTGCCTTCATCTCTGTGCTGATGATAGGCACTATCCTGGCAGTGGTCTCCATGATCATCTCAAAGGACCTGGCCTTTATGCTGGGCAGTACGGATGAGATCGCACCCTATGCACAGAAATATCTTTTCTGCATCCTCATAGCCACGCCCTTCACCATGGCCAGCTTCGTCATGAACAATGCCCTGAGATACGAAGGAAGGGCATCCCTGGGAATGATCGGCATCCTGGCGGGAGCTATCCTCAATATTGCCGGAGATCCCCTGCTCATGTTCGTCTGTAAGCTGGGTATAGTGGGCGCAGGCCTGGCTACTGCCATCGGACAGATCACCGGATTTGTCATCCTCTTTGTTATCTACAACAGGGGAAAGACGGCGGTAGTCCTGGACTACCAAAAGTTCACCAAAGACATCAAAGAGATGTGGGACATTATGGGAACAGGTTTCCCCTCCCTGGTAAGACAGGGTCTCACAAGTATCGCCACCATCATCTTAAACAACGCAGCAGAACCCTACGGCAAGGAAGCCATAGCCGCCATGGGCATCGTGGGAAAGGTGGGATTTTTCGTCTTTGCCATAGCCCTGGGAGTAGGTCAGGGATTCCAGCCTGTCAGCGCCATGAACTACGGCGCCGGAAAGTTCAAAAGAGTAAGGGATGCCTACAAGTTTACAAACCTGATGGCGGAAGCTCTCATGTTCATCGTGGCTATCCCGGTATTTATCTTCGCAGGCCCCATCATAAGAAGGATGAGGGACGACGAAGAGGTCATAAGGATCGGCATAAGAGCCCTGAGGATCTATCTCATAGGACTGTTTACCCTGCCGCCATGTATGGTCACGGAGATGCTCTATCAGAGCACCGGTCACAAGCTGGGTGCATCTATCCTGTCGTCCCTGAGGTCGGGACTCTTCTTTATCCCCCTTCTTATAATCTTAAGTCATTTCAGGGGCCTTTCCGGTATCCAGGAAGCCCAACCCATGGCTTTTGTGCTGGCAGTGATCCCATCCCTGGTAATGGCGGTATATTTCTTCCGAAAGCTTCCTAAAGAAGATAAAAGAATAGAATAAATCCGCGCGTCATGTTATTATTTAAGATGCGGTAGAATTTTCTAAGCAATGTAGAGAGGGCATCTTATGAATAAACGACTCAATATCGGTTTTCTTATAGACGATCTGGATAACTATTTTTCCGCCCAGGCCTGTAAGGGCGCGGAGCTGGCTGCAAAAGCACTTGATGCCAATCTCTTTATCTTCCCCGGCCACTATCTTGGAACAACAGACAGTAAGTACCAGGGGGTGGAATTTGAGTATCAGTACAATACAGTCTTCGGGCTCGAGAGCATAAAGTCCGCAGATATCCTCTATGTCCTCATGGGCACCATCGGTTCCAGGGCTTCCTTCGAACTTCAGAGGGACCTCATGAAGAGCCTTCCCGCAGTTCCGGTAGTTACACTTTTCTCCGCCATGGAGGGATACCCTTCCGTTATGTTCGACAACAAGTCGGGATTCGGCAAGGCCATCAGGCACGTCATCGAAAAGCACGGCGTCAGGAAGATCGGCTTTGTCAGCGGACCCGAGACTAATAAGGACGCCACCGACAGGCTCAATGCCTTCCGTGAGATAATGGCGGAAGAGGGTCTGGAAGTGCCCGGGAACAGCATCGTCTTCGGTGACTTCACAGAGAAAAGTGATGCGGTGGTGGATGAACTCTTCGAAAAGATGGGGGTCCCGGAGGCCATCGTATTCGCCAACGACAATATGGCAGTGGGCGGTTACCGTTCCATCAGGAAGAGAGGTCTCGTCCCAGGATCCGACATCAAGGTGGTGGGATTTGACGACGACCTTTTCTCTGTATCCATGGATCCGCCCCTGACCACCGTGGAGGCAAGTTCCGCCGACCTTACCTACAAGGCTGTGCTCAACGCCCCCAACTTCATAAACAAGACTAATCTCGAGAGTACTGAAGTGGAGACATACCTCGTTCAGAGGAGCTCCTGCGGATGTGACGGCCTGGATGTTGAGTCCATGAGCAGAAGGCTCAATATCCACCTGGTGAGCCAGGGCAACCGTAAGTTCATAGAGTCCATCAAGAAGTATCTCTTCGGCATCTTCGAAGACGACGAGGCCATGGTGAAAATCAAGAGCACCATCACCGATTTCTGCAACGCCATCACGGACTTTGCAGAAGGCAAGGGCGATGTCACCAGAGAAGAAGTTGATAAGTCCTTCGCAATGATCCTTAGGACGGACCTGATGCTCTATACTACTCCCGAGAAGTTCATAAACGTGCTCCAGTCCATGCAGGCCCAGGCCGGCAATATCATCAGGGTCGACGGACTGCACGGCACCATCAACGAGATGTTCTCCAGCTACTACAGGCTCCTGTCCTTTGCAGGACTTTCCATGACCCAGTCCGTCAATACCAGGATGGAGAGGGTCTCCAGGCTGGTCAATAAGCAGACGGGTGACATATTCCTCATGTCCAGCGAAGGGGCGATCCCCTACGAGCACATGATCGACGGCCTTGGCATCGTGGGCTTCAGAAGGTCCTTACTGTACCTGTTCCAGGGCAATGTAAAAAACACCGGAGACGGCAGCTGGAAATGTCCCAAGACCATGCTCCTCAAGGCCATAAGTGATGAAAAGGGGGCAAGGACCCTTCCTGAGGAACAGCAGCTGGTAAGGAGCGTCCAGATGTTCACCAATGAGCATGTCACCCCGGACAGAAGGCTTACCATGACGGTATTCCCCCTCTTCGTGGGAGAGGAGCTCTACGGCATGCTGGTCAACGAGCTGGACAGCAGTGAGTTCGGAAGCGTATCCTCCGTGGCATACCAGCTTTCAGTAACCCTTAAGTCCCTGCTCATGATCGAGGAGCAGAACAAGGCTAAGCAGAGCCTCCAGGATTCCCTTGAGCAGTTCATGAGGGACAACAGCCTTCTGGACGAGATAAGTAAGTCTGACGAGCTCACCGGCCTTTACAACAGGCGAGGATTCCTGGATCACACCCAGAAGGCCATCGCAGATCCCATCAACCAGGGCAGGAAGGCACTGATCCTCTATGCCGATATGGACAACCTCAAGATGATCAACGACAGGCACGGCCACGACGACGGCGATTTCGCCCTGAGACAGACTGCCTCCATCCTCAAGGAGGCCTTCCGTAACACGGATATCGTTGGAAGACTTGGAGGAGATGAGTTTACTGCCTTTGCCATCGTGGGCATCGACCACTACGAGGATTCCATCAGAAAGAGGATCGACGACATCACAAAGCGCCATAACGAGGTGTCCGGAAAGCCCTATACCATCGAGATGAGCATGGGTATCCACGAGTTCGAGTGCTCCTCTGATGTTGACCTCTACCAGATCCTCGACCTGGCAGACGAGAAGCTCTATGCGGAGAAGAGTGCCAAGAAGGCAAAGAACGGCTCCTACAGGTGACAGGAAAAACAAATTGAAAATCATTTCCAGGAAAATGCAGGATAAAAAATAAATATATTTGACCCTTTAGCAGAAAAACGACCGCACAACCCCGTGCGGTCTTCTTTTTATTAATGCAAACACCCCTTCATCTGTAGTAAAATCAATATCGGCTTATGTTGAGATAGTGTCAGTAATTGTCACTGACTACTTCCGTAAGCCTCCCAAAAAGTCCAAAAAAGACAATATCAGCAGGGAGGAACCATGAAATACAGTTATTACCCCGGATGTACCCTGAAGAACAAGGCACAGGATCTGGACAGGTATGCCAGACTTTCTGCGGCTGCACTTGGGTTTGAACTGGAAGAGATCCCCGAATGGCAGTGCTGCGGCGGTGTCTATCCGCTGGGCACCGATGAGATCGCCACAAAGCTCTCGTCGGTAAGGGCACTTAACCATGCTAAGGAGCAGGGTCAGGACCTGATCACGCTCTGCACTGCATGCCATCACGTTCTGAAGCGCGTCAACGACGACATGAAGAACAACGAGGACATCTCTACAAGGGCAAACAACTACATGCAGCTCGATGAGCCTTACAAGGGTGAGACAAGCGTGAAGCATTTCCTTGAAGTCTTAAGAGACGAGATCGGATTCGACGAGCTCAAGAGCAAGGTAGTAAAGCCCCTCGAAGGCAAGAAGATCGGCGCATACTACGGCTGCCTCGTTCTCCGTCCCGGAAAGATCTTAGAGTTCGACGATCCCGAGAACCCCAAGATCATGGAGGACTTCATCAGAGCCCTTGGCGGTGAGCCCGTCATCTATCCTTACAGGAACGAGTGCTGCGGCGCTTATACTTCCCTGAAGGACGGCGGCATCTCCCAGGAGAGAACAAAGCTCATCTTCGACAGCAGCAGCGGATTCGGCGCTGATATGCTCATCACGGCATGCCCTCTCTGTATGTATAACCTTAACAAGTCCGAAGCGGACTCCAAGGTTCCCGTATATTATTTCACGGAGCTCCTCGCAGAAGCTCTCGGAGTAAAGGAGGGTGAATGATGACAAAACAGGAGATCGAGAAGAACGTTGAACTTATCAAGGAGATCAGCGGATGCGATCCTTATAAGTGCATGAGATGCGGAAAGTGCTCAGGTTCCTGCCCGTCTTTCAACGAGATGGACATCAAGCCCCATCAGTTCGCATCATATATCATCAACGGCAACGTTGAGGAACTCGTAAGTTCCAAGTCACTGTGGAAGTGTCTCTCATGCTTTGCATGTATCGAGAGATGTCCCAGAAATGTAGAACCCGGCAAGCTTATCGACGCAGCAAGACAGCTGGTTGAGAGGGAGAGGGGCGGAGATCACCTCCAGGCAGAGGATATCCCCGAGCTCCTTAACGAAGATGTCCCCCAGCAGCTCCTTGTAAGCGCATACCGCAGGTACAGGAGGTAATATATGCAGAGAATTGGTGTATTTGTCTGTCACTGCGGATCCAATATTGCCGCAACAGTAGACGTTAAGAAGGTAGTCGAACTCGTAAGATACGAGCCCGGCGTAGTATTCGCCGACGACTATATGTATATGTGTTCCGAGGCAGGTCAGGAGAAGATCATCGAGGCCATCAAAGAGAATAAGCTCACAGGTCTCGTTATCTGCTCATGTTCCCCCCGTATGCACGAAAAGACATTCAGGGCATGTGCCGAGAAGGCAGGTCTCAACCCCTACATGGTGGAGATCGCCAATATCCGTGAGCAGTGCTCCTGGATCCACAAGGACAGGGAGGAGGCAACAGAGAAGGCTGTTATCCTTGCAAGGGCAGCCATCGCAAAGGTAAACCTCAATACTCCCCTCCAGGAAGGTGAGAGCCCCGTCATCAAGAGAGCTCTCGTCATCGGCGGTGGTATCGCGGGCATCCAGACCGCACTTGATATCGCTGACGCAGGTTATCCCGTAGATATCGTCGAGAGGGAACCCTCCATCGGAGGAAGGATGAGTCAGTTCGACAAGACATTCCCTACCCTCGACTGTGCATCCTGTATCCTTACCCCCAAGATGGTAGAGGTCAACCAGCACCCCAACATCACTCTCTATACATATAGTGAAGTAGAGGGAGTTTCCGGATACGTAGGAAATTTCGAAGTCCAGATCAAGAAGAAGGCAAGATCAGTAGATATGGCTGCCTGCACAGGCTGCGGCGAGTGCCAGGCAAAGTGCCCTCTCGGAAAGATGGGTAAGATCCCCAGCGAGTTTGACAGAGGCCTTAAGAACAGACCCGCCATCTACATGCCCTTCGCACAGGCAGTACCTGCCGTACCCGTTATCGACCGTGAGAACTGCACATACTTCAAGACAGGTAAGTGCGGTGTCTGCGCAAAGATCTGCCCCTCCAAGGCAATAAACTACGAGCAGGAGGACGAGATCGTAACAGAGAAGTACGGCGCCATCGTCGTAGCAACAGGTTTCGATATCATCAACCTGGACAAGTACGGCGAGTATGCATACAACGAGTCTCCTGATGTCATCACATCCATCGAGCTTGAGCGTCTCATGAACGCTGCAGGCCCTACAGGCGGACATCTGGAGAGGATGAGCGACCACAAGCAGCCTAAGGATATCGTCTTCATTCAGTGCGTCGGCAGCAGATGCGACGACGAGAAGGGTAAGCCTTACTGCTCCAAGGTATGCTGCATGTACACAGCTAAGCACGCAATGCTCATCAAGGACCACTGGCCCGATACAAACGTAACTGTCTTCTATATCGACGTAAGAACACCCGGTAAGAACTTCGATGAGTTCTACAGAAGGGCAGTCGAGCAGTATCACGTTAACTACATCAAGGGCCAGGTCGGAAAGGTGATCCCTCAGCCCGACGGATCACTTATGGTCCAGGGCGTAGACCTTCTCGACAACAAGCAGATCATGAAGAAGACCGATATGGTCGTTCTTGCTGCTGCCATCGAGCCCAACAAGGGCGTTCGTAAGATCGCAACAATGCTTACTGCAAGTATCGATAATAACGACTTCCTTACGGAGGCACACGCAAAGCTCCGTCCCGTCGAGTCACCCACGGCAGGTATCTTCCTTTCCGGTATGGCTCAGGGCCCCAAGGATATCCCCGAGACGGTATCCCAGGCAGGAGCTGCCGCAGTCAAGGTAGTCGGACTCCTTGCAAAGGATAAGCTCAAGACCAACCCCTGCACCGCTAAGTGCGATCCCATGTTCTGTAACGGATGTTCCACTTGTGCCAACGTCTGCCCTTACGGAGCGATCACATATGAGGATCAGCTGGTCAGAGGTCCCGGAGTTAATGAGACCAGGAGAGTCGCCATCGTCAACATCGCTCTCTGCCAGGGCTGCGGCGCCTGCACCACGGCTTGTCCTTCCGGTGCTATGGACCTTCAGGGCTTCTCCAACAGACAGATCACAACGGAGGTGGATGCTATATGTCAGTGAATGAAAACGGCGAATTCAGACCATTGATCGTGGCTTTCTGCTGTAACTGGTGTTCCTACGCAGGTGCAGACCTCGCAGGTTCCTCCAGGCTTTCCTATCCCGCAGACGTCAAGATCATCAGAGTACCCTGCTCCGGAAGAGTAAACCCCATGTTTATCCTCAGAGCATTTGAGAGAGGTGCTGACGGAGTCATCATCTGCGGATGCCATCCCGGAGACTGCCACTACAGCACAGGTAACTACTATGCAAGAAGAAGGATGACACTTCTCTTCTCCATGCTGGACTATATCGGCGTAGAGAACGGAAGAACAAGAGTCGAGTGGTGTTCTGCAGCAGAGGGCGCTAAGTTCTCTAAGACCATGAACGAGTTCTGCGAGAAGATCGCAAGCCTCGGCAAAAACGTCAGATTGGGGGATCTAAGATGCAAGGATTGATTGACAGATTAACAGCGCTCCTCAACGACGGTACAGTCGCAAGAGTCCTGGGCTGGAAGAAGGGTGACATGCCCTACGATCCCGAGCCCGCTATCTTCAACTCAGCTGAAGAGCTCAAGGACTTCGTATACGACGGATTCTGCGGAGCAAACCTCTCCAAGATGATGATCGAAGCTACAAAGCTCGAGGGCAAGACAGCAGTATGCCTCAAGCCCTGCGACACATACAGCTTCAACCAGCTCATCAGGGAGCACAGAGTAAACAGGGATAACGCTTACATCATCGGTGTAGGCTGCCGCGGTAAGCTGGATATCGGGAAGATCAAGAAGGATGCCAAGGGTATCACTGAGATCTCCGGTACAGAGCTGGACGGACAGGAAAAAGTAACCATCAAGACCATCTACGGCGACAAGGAGATCAACTATACAGATGCTCTCCTTGGCAGATGCCATGTCTGCAAGGGCAAGGAGCACATGATCGCTGACGAGACCTGGGGCGAGTCCAAGGACACAGCAGACCAGGAGAGGTTCGAGGAAGTACAGAAGCTCGAGGCCATGACTGCCGAGGAGAGATTCGAGTTCTTCAAGAACGAGCTCAGCAAGTGCATCAGGTGTAACGCATGCAGAAACGTATGCCCCGCCTGCTCATGCAGAAAGTGCGTATTCGACAACACCAAGTTCGACGCACAGCAGAAGGCTAATGTGGATTCCTTCGAAGAGAAGATGTTCCACATCATCAGAGCTTTCCACGTTGCAGGAAGATGTACAGACTGCGGAGAGTGCTCGAGAGTATGCCCCGAGGGTATCCCTCTCCACCTCTTCAACAGAAAGTTCATCAAGGATATCGATAAGTACTACGGCGAGTTCCAGGCAGGTAAGGATCCCGAGGCACAGAGCCCTCTTACGGACTTCACCTTCGAGGATATCGAGCCCGGAGAAAGGGGATAATATATGTATAAGATAAGTTTAAAAGATTTAGATACATTATTCCGTGAGATCGCCGGGAACAACGAGCTTATCCTTCCTGTAAAGAAGGCCGGACAGATCAATTTCGGAGCATACGAAGAGGGCGTTGAGACAGACCTCATCAACAAGTCCGTCAAGTCTCCCAAGGACGCTTTCTTCCCTCAGTTCGAGACGCTCTACAACGTTAAGAAGACAATAACCCCCGCAGACGAACTGGCAGACGGTGAGGAAGCGGCTAACACAAAGATCAGGACAAAGCTTTCCATCGAGATGGAAGGCCTTAAGGACAAGGACTTCGTCATCTTCGGCATGAGAGCCTGCGACGTCAAGGGCGTGGAAGTCCTGGACAACGTATTCCTCTCCGATCCTGCAGATAGCTTCTACAAGGCAAGAAGAGACCATGGCATCATCGTTGCCCTGGCCTGCAAAGAGCCTGAGGAGTCCTGCTTCTGTACAGTATTCGGTGTAGATCCTGCCGACCCCACAAAGGCAAAGGCAGACGTAGCTACCTGGATCGTAGGCGAGGACCTCTACTGGAAGGCAGTAACAGAGAAGGGCGAAAAGCTCACAGAGAGCGTTAAGTCCGCCCTTACAGATGCTGACGAAGCAGCAGTAGAGAGCGAAAAGGCAAACATCACATCCATCATGGACAAGCTTCCCAACACGAAGCTCAGCCTTGAGGGATGGGGCGCAGGCAAGACAGACGAGAAGTTCAACTCCGAGCTCTGGGGCAAGATCTACAATCCCTGCCTCGGCTGCGGAACATGTACCTTCGTATGTCCCACATGCCAGTGCTACGACATCAAGGACTACAACACCAAGGACGGCATCCAGAGATACAGATGCTGGGATTCCTGCATGTACTCCGACTTCACCCTCATGGCAGGCGGTCAGAACAGAACATCCCAGCTCCAGCGTTTCCGTCAGAGGTTCATGCACAAGCTGGTCTACTATCCTGACAGATATGACGGCATGTTCTCCTGCGTCGGCTGCGGCCGCTGCGTGGACAAGTGCCCTCAGTCTCTCAATATCGTGAAGGTCATCAAGGCCTTCGACAAAGAGGAAAAAGGAGGTGCCGTCTGATGTGTGATTGCGGAAACAGCAAAGATATCTTAGTGCCTCAGGTTGGCATAATCACGGGGATCACACAGGAGACCCCCGATGTAAAGACTTTCAGGGTCAATGCTCCCGACGGCGGAAAGCTCTTTGAGCACATGCCCGGCCAGTGCGCAATGGTCTGCGTACCCGGAGTATCCGAGGGAATGTTCTCTATAACATCTTCCCCCACGAACAAGGAATTCCAGGAATTCTCCATCAAGAAGTGCGGTATCCTGACCGAGCAGCTCCACAGCCTCGAGGTCGGTGATATGGTAACGGTAAGAGGACCCTACGGAAACAACTTCCCCGTAGAGACAGAGTTCAAGGGCAAGAACCTTCTGTTCATCGCAGGTGGTATCGGTCTTGCACCCCTCAGATCCGTAATCAACTACTGCCTGGACAACAGGGAGAACTACGGCAGGATCGACATCCTCTACGGATCAAGATCAGCTGATGATCTCGTTAAGCTCCAGGAGATCCAGGATGTCTGGATGAAGGCACCCAACGTAAACGTATACCTCACGATCGACCGTGAGCAGGAAGGCTGGGACGGCCATGTCGGATTCGTTCCCACTTACCTCAAGGAGATCGGCTTCAAGACAGACTGCATCGGCATCGTCTGCGGACCGCCGATCATGATCAAGTTCGTTCTTCAGGGCCTCAAGGAAATGGGCTTCACGGACGAGCAGATCTACACGACTCTCGAGCTGCGTATGAAGTGCGGTGTCGGTAAGTGCGGAAGATGTAACATCGGATCAAAGTTCGTATGTAAGGACGGTCCTGTATTCAGGTTCGACCAGATAGATGAACTTCCCAACGAATATTGATGAGGAAAGGAAACAAGTACTATGGAAGAGATGGTAAACGTATACTTCTACGGAAAGAAATACACAGTACCTGCAGCTCTGACTATCCAGACAGCCATGGAGTATGCCGGTTACACACTTAAGAGAGGTGTAGGATGCCGCCACGGTTTCTGCGGCGCATGTGCCTGCATCTACAGGATCAAGGGTAAGAACGAGCTGAAGACAGGTCTTGCCTGCACCACACAGGTACAGGAGGGAATGTACATCACTCAGATCCCTTATTTCCCTACAGATAAGAGAACTTATGACATCAACGACCTCAAGGCTAACCAGCAGGTCATGATGGAGCTCTATCCTGAGATCTACAGCTGTATCGGCTGTAATGCCTGCACAAAGGCATGCCCCCAGAGCCTTAAGACGATGCAGTACATCGCTTACGCTCAGAGAGGCGAGCTCAAGAAGTGCGCTGAGGAGTCCTTCGACTGCATCATGTGCGGAACATGTTCAGTAAGATGCCCTGCCGGCATCTCCCACCCCATGGTTGGACTTCTTGCAAGAAGACTTAACGGTAAGTACATCGAGCCCGAGGCTAAGCACCTTACCAAGCGTGTTGAAGAGATCAACAACGGCGAATTCGACGAGGCTATGAAGGAAATGATGAACAAGCCCATCGACGAAGTTAAAGAGCTTTACAACACAAGAGAGATAGAGAAATAAGGAGGAAGCGACATGTACGCACCATATCCCGAAAGCATGATGGAATCCGTTAAGAAGGTCGAAGCTACAAGAGCAGCCCGTATGGCTACCGAGCCCAGACGTCTTACGGCAGATGAGAAGGACGACCTTCTTGCAAAGTTCCACCCCGACTATAACAACGATTCCTTTGCTGAGATCAAGGTTGGTCCCAACAAGGGTCAGAGAGCTCCCCTTGAGCTCGCTAAGATGCTCCATTCCACATCCCGTCTCATGACAGACAAGGTGGACATCTCCAAGATCGACTACGACGTAGACGTCCTCGTCATCGGCGGCGGCGGAGCAGGTTCATCCTGTGCCATCGAAGCCCACAACGCAGGCGCTAACGTAATGATCGTCACAAAGCTCCGTATCGGTGATGCAAACACCATGATGGCTGAAGGCGGTATCCAGGCAGCTGACAAGGAGAACGATTCTCCCGTACAGCACTACCTCGACTGCTTCGGCGGCGGACACTTCGCTGCAAGGCCTGAACTCGTTAAGAGACTCGTAACCGAGGCTCCCGATGCCATCAAGTGGCTCAACGAGCTGGGTGTTGAGTTCGATAAGGACGAAGACGGAACAATGGTAACAACACATGGTGGCGGAACATCCAGAAAGAGGATGCACGCAGCTAAGGACTACTCCGGTGCTGAGATCATGAGAACCCTCAGGGACGAAGTCATCAACCTCGGTATCCCCGTCATCGAGTTCACATCTGCTGTTGAGCTCATCAAGGACGACAAGGGTCAGGTTGCAGGTGCTGTCCTCCTCAACATGGAGACAGGCGACTACATGGTAGCTAAGGCTAAGACAGTCGTAATCGCTACAGGTGGTGCAGGTAGAATGCACTACAACGGCTTCCCTACATCCAACCACTACGGTGCTACAGCTGACGGACTCGTACTGGGTTACAGAGCAGGTGCTCCCCTCCTTTATCAGGATTCCATCCAGTACCATCCCACAGGTGCCGTTTATCCTTCCCAGATCCTGGGTGCTCTCGTTACAGAGAAGGTAAGATCCGTAGGTGCACAGCTCGTTAATGCCAACGGTGAGGCTTATATCCATCCCCTCGAGACAAGAGACGTTAACGCTTCCGGTGTTATCAGAGAGTGCCGTGAGGGAAGAGGAGTTGACGCTCCCGGCGGAGTCCAGGGCGTATGGCTCGACACACCCATGATCGAGATCCTGGGCGGCGAAGGCACCATCGAGAAGAGGATCCCCGCTATGTTCCGTATGTACATGAACTACGGTATCGATATGCGTAAGGTACCCATCCTCATCTATCCCACACTCCACTACCAGAACGGTGGTCTTGAGATCAACGGCGACGGCTTCACAAATGCCATCCCCAACCTCCTGGTAGCAGGTGAGGCAGCAGGCGGTATCCATGGTACAAACAGACTCATGGGTAACTCCCTCCTCGACGTTATCGTATTCGGTAGAAATGCCGGTAAGAAGGCAGCTGCCAAGTACAAGGAAGTAGAGATCGGCACAATGAACCTTGACCACGTTGGCAAGTTCGACGAAGAGCTCAAGGCTGCAGGACTTGATACCGGCGAAGTAAGCCCCATGCTCCTTCCCAAGTACGCAAGACACGAAAGATGATCTAAAATCGACATAAATACTGTCACCTATGGTAGTTCCCGTGTCGAAAAACTAAACAAAACCTATAGAACTCGACAAAGATACTGACATCTTTGTCGAGTTTTTTATCTCATAAAAGCATAAAAGACTTAAACCCTGACACAACTCTCGCCATATTTGTCGACAATTGTATCGGATTGTAACGGATTTGGTGCCAAATCATGTTGACAGCGTATTAGATTGAAAAGAAAAAGGAGATCTAAGATGCTGCCATACAAATATCACGCGCTTAAATTAACGGTTCTAAGAACTGAACTTGATGAGCTTCCAAGGATGTATCTCGGCAGAGACCTGATCTATGTTGAGAAGGAAGACGGGAGTTTCAGTAAATACAGGAAGACATCCAAAAAGGGGAAGATCCTGTATCCGACTGCCATGAGGAGAAAGGAGCTTACAGAAGAGTATGAGAGGCTTTATTCAGAGTGGAACAGGATATACAGGGAAGAGCCACCGTTCATAAAGCTCAAAACAGGCAGGAACAGACTCGACAACAACTTCTTTGATTCGGCTAAGGAGTATTCTAATAATATTCCAATAGAACGTCCTGTGGAGTATAACGGAAGGATCTTCAGATCCAAGAACGAACAGCTTACGGCAATGCTTCTGGATGAACTGGAGATACCATATAAATACGAGACCGAACTGGTCATCAACGGGAAATCGTTCCATCCGGATTTTCTGGTGAATATTAGAGAAGCGGATGCCTGTATCTATATGGAGATATTCGGATTATCAGATGATCCGGATTATATGGCCGGTTCTGAAAGGAAGATAAGAGTCTATCTCAAAGCCGGTCTTAAACATGGTAAGAATCTTATCCTCATATTTGTTCCTAACGCATATACATTTGATACTGATGCTGTAAGGTCTATGATACTCAGCGCTATAGAGACACTGATTGAGACAAAACTGTAATACACCGCCTCGATAATCAAAAAAATATATGCTAAAATGAACTTTAGTGATTTCGAGGGGATATTAACCAATGGCAAATGAGACAAAAAACAATAATGTTGAGGAGATCGATCTCCTCAAACTGGGCAAAGCTCTGTGGAACAGGGCCTGGGTCCTTGTTATCTGTTCCATAGTCGGAGCCGCTTTGGCGTTTGGCTACACCATGTGCTTTATAACGCCCATGTACCAGGCTTCCGCACTTCTCTACGTCAACAACAATGCTCTCGATATCGGCAACACCAGGGTCAGCATCAGTAACGGTGACCTTGTTGCAGCCAACGGCCTCATCAGCACGTACGAAGTTATCCTGAAGAGCCGTAACACCATGGAGGCAGTCATCGAAGACGGCGGCCTTCCCTATACATACGAGCAGCTGAGCAAGATGGTATCCGCAGGATCCGTCAACGACACAGCAGTCCTCAAGATCACAGTTACAAACAGAAATCCCGAGATGGCGGCACATATAACCAACACCATTGCCAGGATCCTTCCCGAGAGGATCACCGGCATCGTTGAGGGAAGCTCCGTCGAGATCGTCGACTATGCCGTACCTCCCACGCAGCCCTCATCTCCCAACACCATGAAGAATACTGCCATCGGAGCCATGCTGGGCTTCGTCATCAGCGCAGCTATAGTAGTCCTGAGATTCCTTATGGACAGCACTATCAGGGAAGAGGAATATCTCCTGGAGACATACAGGGATATCCCTGTGCTTTCCGTAATCCCCGACCTTACCAGCGACGAGGGCGGAAGCTACTACTATTACAAGAAATCCAAGTCCAAGGGAGGTAACAACTGATGAGCAATAATGCAAAGAAACCTTCCCGTGAACCCGGCATGATCGGAAACGACCTTTCCTTCGCAGGAAAGGAAGCATATAACCTCCTGAGGACGAACATCATGTTCTCCGTCAGGAACGAAGGCAAGAGAGCAAGAGTAATCGGTGTAACAAGTTCCCTTCACGGCGAAGGAAAGAGCATCACCTCCATCAATCTTGCATACTCCCTTGCAGAGAATAACTACAAGGTCCTCATCATCGAGTGCGACATGCGTCTTCCCACCCTGGGCAAGAAGCTGGGCATCCCGAGGAGCGGCGGCCTTTCCAATATCCTGGCAGGACTTGAGTCCGAGAATACCATCCTCCACAAGGATGTAGTCGTAAGAGGCCTCAATGTAGTCCAGGCGGGCGATATCCCCCCGAATCCTTCAGAGCTCCTTGGCTCCAAGCAGTTCAAGGCTCTCATCGAGAACCTGATCCCTTACTACGACTTCATCGTCCTGGACCTTCCTCCCATCGGAGAGGTTCCCGATGCCCTCATCGTATCCAAGAGAGTAGACGGCATGATAGTAGTCGTAAGACAGGACTTCACCACACAGTCTGATCTTGCCAACACCATGAGGCAGCTTGATCTGGTAAATGCAAAGGTCGTAGGTTTCGTCTATAACGATGCCTCCAACAAGACCGGCAGATACAGATACGGCAAGTACGGAAAATACGGAAAGTACGCGAAGAGCCGTAAGAAGTAAGTGTTCGATCTCCATACCCACATCCTTCCCGGAATAGACGACGGAAGCAAAGATACGCAGATGTCCATAGACATGCTCCGCGAGGAGATAAGAGGAGGAGCACAGGGAATAGCCCTGACACCCCACTTCTATGCCGACATGATGGATCTCGAAGTGTTCAAAGAGAGAAGAAGAAGATCTTTCGAAAGAACGATAGAAGCGGTTAGGCACGCAGACCTGAACGCACCGCATTTCATCCTCGGCGCAGAAGTCCACTACTTCAGAGGCATAGGAAGAAGCGAATCCCTGAAGAACCTGACACTGGGAAACAGTAACTACATCCTCCTGGAACTTCCCTTCGGCACCTGGCCCGGAAATATCCTGGAGGAGATCGACAACATAATGGAGCTTCAGGGCCTTAACGTGATAATCGCCCACGTGGAGAGGTACCTGGACAGGGACAGGATAAAGGACATAATAGACAACGAAGACCTCATCAAGCAGTCCAATGCGGAGTTCTTCACTGACAGAAGGGTAGGCAGGAAAGCCATAAAGATGCTCAAAGAGGGCAAGATACAGCTCCTGGGCTCCGACTGTCACAACATGAAGTACAGAAGACCGGACCTTCATGAGGCCGTGGAAATAATAGAGAAAAAGCTCGGAAGAGAGTATATAGACGAGATAAACGAAAGGAGCGCAGGCATCTTCAGGGAAGCCGGACAGACATGAAGAAGAAGTATCTCTATGTGACACTTGCAGCCATAATGTTCATTGGCTCAGTCTCCATAATCTTCTACTACCTGTGGGCCAACGGCTGGTTCGCTCCTGCAAAGGAGTCTGCTCCCACTACTACCTACGCTGAGTTCACATACCCGTCCCTGACGGAACCTGAGATCGTACCTTACGATCCCGAGCAGCCCCAGACAACAGAAGAGACTGAGAGTCCCATCAACTTCGAGGAACTTCAGGCAGTCAATCCCGACATCATCGGCTGGATCTACATGAGCAACCCTTCGATCAGCCTTCCTGTCCTCAGAAGTCCCACGGACGACAGTCTCTACCTCTACCACGACGCCAACGGCGAGTACCAGAGGGAAGGGTCCCTGTTCGTGGAGCACCAGTATAATTCAGATGATTTCAGTGATATGTGCACCATTATCTATGGTCACAGGATGAGCGACGGTTCCATGTTCGGAACCATGCAGGCCACCTTCTCCGAGACAGAAATATGGCAGGAAGATCAGTATATTGTAATATATACGCCAGAATTAACATATATTTATCAAATTATTGCTACATTTCCGCATGACAACTCACATATCCTGTATTATAATGATTTTACTAATGAGTCGGAGTATGCCCAGTTCGTGGACGACGTCTTTTCGATGTCAGGTGCGGACGTGCATCTCGTAGAAGATGAGAAGCCCGAATACGGTGACCGGCTCCTGATACTTTCTTCCTGTCTCTGGGGAGATCGTACGAGCAGGTTTTTGGTTATGGCTAAGCTTGTAGAATAAGAAGAGGAGGTCAAAAAGAAATGAAGATCTTTAAGACACTTATTTCAACAGCCGTTGTCGTTGCAATGCTCTCTACAGCAGTTCTTGCAGCAGACGATGGAGTCGGAAGTCCCGTTACAGGAGACGGCCCCAAGGTTGTTGAAGCCACAGATGCAGACGGTAATGATGTAACAGACAGGATCTCCACCACATGGCTTGGTAAGGATTCTGACTATGATGAAGTAAACGATTACCTCGATAATGCAGCAAATGACATTACCGAAGCTGATGACAAGCCCATGAATCTTGAAGGTGCTGACGGAACACTTAAGTCCGACCTTGAGGCAGCTCTCGAAGAACTCGGATCTGATGCAGATGTAGAAGACCTCGATTTCGACGCAGTATTCGATGCTTCCTTCATCAACAGCAACGGTGAGGTCGAGGAGCTTACAGGTCCCGTTACCATCACAGTTGAGTACACAGTAGAAGACGGAATGGTCCTTATCGTTATCCACAACTACGAGACAGGTAAGTGGGAAGTTATCGATCCTTCCAAGGTTACAGTAAACGACGACGGAACAGTTACCATCGTTCTTGATAACGGCATGAGCCCCTTCGCATTCCTTTCAGTTGCTAAGCAGGGTACAACAACAAATACCCCTACTCCTACAACAGCTGAGAAGAAGTCAGACGACAGTTCCTCCGGAACATCATCACCTCAGACAGGCGAGCACGCAGGTGCATACCTTCTGATCGTTGCAGTAGCTCTTGCAGCTGCAGGCGTTGTCTGTGTAAAGCGTGCAAAGGGTTCGGCTAAGTAAGAAGAATATAATCAAGCTCATTGGAATAGTAGCAGCAATGCTACTATTCTTTTGCGTTCTGATACTTGTAATGAGAAAGCTCGGTCCGGGAACGGCAGAAACGACTCCCGATCCGGGCGTTCTTTCGTCTGAAGAACAGGCGATAATCGAGACCTACTACGACATCTACGAGACCGAAGAGGAACAGACCATCGTCTTCCTTAACGGCCAGGCCTATACTCCCAAGGAAGATATCGAGACTATCCTTCTTATCGGCATCGACACCTTCGGCGAAGTAGAAGCCCAGGAAGGTAACAGGAACTCCTACCAGTCAGATGTGGTAATGCTCCTGGTAATAGACCACGAACAGCAGACCTACAGCATGCTCCAGCTTAACAGGGATACCATGGCGGAGATAACAGTCCTTGGTACCACCGGCGAGCGCATGAGGTTCGAGACTGCCCAGCTTGCTCTGTCCCACACCTACGGATCCGGCCTTGAGGACAGCTGCGAACTCACTGTCGAAGCAGTTGAGAGGCTCCTTCTCGACCAGCCCATCGACCACTATGTCTCTCTTTCCATGGATGCTATCGGTATCCTGAACGATGAGGCAGGCGGAGTAACAGTTACCATCCCCTGCGACTTAACATCCAAGGATCCAGCACTCATAGAGGGAGAAACAGTAACCTTAAACGCAGACCAGGCCGAGATCTTTGTCAGATCCAGGATGGGCCTGGACGAACCCACCAATATCGCAAGGATGGAGAGGCAGCGCATCTACCTCACCGCCTGGCAGCAGCAGGTCAAGCAGCAGGCCCAGAACGACACAGAATACGCCTTCAACGTAATAACAGCTCTCTCCGAGTACATGGTCACTGACATGTACCTTGACGAACTTGCCAACACCGCCAACGAGCTCACAGAGTATGAGTCAAACGGCATATACACCATCGAAGGCGAGTCCGTAGTCGGAGACGAATTCATGGAATTCTACCCGGACGAGAACAGCATCACCGAAGTAGTCGCAGAACTCTTCTACAACGAGGCAAGCATCTAAGATGTGGTATGTCATCTGGACATCCACAGGCTCCGAAAGACGGGCCAAGGAACTCATAGAGAACAGATGTAAAAGGTGTTTCTATCCCACCAGGAAGATAAACAAGAAGGTCAGGGACGAGTGGAAGACTGAGATCAAGCCCCTTCTTCCAGGCTATATCTTTGCCGATACGGACGATGTCGAAGCACTTGCAGCCTTTCTATGGAACTCGGAGAACTTCAACAAGATCCTGGATACCGACAGGAAATACTACGACCTCTACGGCGACGACAGGGACATGATCGAGAAGCTCTACCAGGACGGCGGCATGTTCGACACCTCCAAGGGCTACATCGAAGGCGACAGGATAATCGTCACCGCAGGCCCTCTGGTAGGCATGGAAGCCTCAATAACAAAGATCGACCGCCACAAGAGGATCGCTTACATAACACTGGACCTTTTTAACCAAAAGTTAAATACAAGTGTTGGACTTGAAATAATACAGAAACAATAGGCCTTTCAAACAATGGTATAATTTATTTTGAGGATTTATGGTTTTCTGGTCGTCGCCGGGAGCGCGTCAGCAAGGCCATAATGGTCACGAAAAAAACAAGCAGAGGGGATCGCTCTGTGTAGCGAAGCTTACAGAAAAATTGGAAAACAATACCGGCAAAAAGATATTTAAAGATTATAAGTGGGCAAGGAATGCATTACTGGTATTCCTGGCTGATATCCTTGTTGTCCTGTTTTCTTACTTCTTTGCATTATTCGTAAGATTTGATTTTTCTATCGGTCAGATACCTGACAGATATTTAAACGGCTATCTATGGGCAATGCCGCTCTGGTGCATCCTTACAGTAGTCGTTTTTTATATCCTCAAGCTCTACCACAGCATCTGGAGCTATGTCAGCATAGCTGAAGCCCTTAGAGTAGTAGAAGCATACGGAATACTTGCAGTCCTCTTTTTCATTTCGGAGAAGCTCATCGACCTCTACATGCCCAGATCCTGGTATGTCATCGGTATGCTGGTCGCAATGGTCCTTCATATCGGTGTCAGATTTGCCTACAGGCTTCTCAGGATGGTTAGCAGAAACAGAGAAGCAAGAGAAGAAAGAGGATCTGAAGCAACTGAAAGGGTCATGATCATCGGTGGAGGTGCTGCAGGAAGTATGCTCATCAAGGAGATGAGAGACAGTACTAAGCTCAATCAGATCCCTGTCTGTGTAATCGATGATAACGAGTCCAAGTGGGGAAGATCTCTCTATAGAGTCCCCATCGTTGGAGGAAGAAAAGATATACATGAGAAGGTAGCAGAGTATGATATATCCATGATCATCTTTGCGATCCCCAGTTCAACTGCTCAGGATCGTATGGAGATCCTTAACATCTGTAAGGAGACTGGAGCAAAGCTCAGAACAATACCAGGCGTATATCAGATCGCCAAAGGTGAGATCAGTGTAACCTACCTCAGAGAAGTTGAACTCACTGACCTTCTTGGCAGAGATCCTATTCAGATCGATAACGAAGAAGTCTTCGGCATGATCTCCGGTAAGACCATCCTTGTCACTGGTGGTGGCGGATCCATCGGATCAGAGCTCTGCCGTCAGATCGCAAAACACAATCCAAAGCAGCTCATCATCTTTGATATCTACGAGAATAATGCATATGAGATCCAGCAGGAGCTCATCAGAAAGTACCACGACAGGCTTAACCTTGTAACCCTTATCGGTTCTGTCAGGAATACCCACAGGATCACCAGTGTCATGGAGGAATATAAGCCTGATATCGTATTCCATGCTGCTGCCCATAAGCATGTTCCCCTCATGGAAATGAGTCCCAACGAGGCCATCAAGAACAATGTCATGGGCACCTACAAAACAGCAAAGGCAGCTGCCAAGGCAGGAGTAAAGAAGTTCGTTCTCATCTCCACTGATAAGGCGGTAAATCCCACCAATATCATGGGAGCTACTAAGCGTATCTGTGAGATGGTGATCCAGATGATGGACCGCGAGACTGAAGGAACGAGTTTTGTAGCAGTAAGATTTGGAAATGTACTTGGATCCAATGGTTCTGTTATCCCGCTCTTCAAGAAGCAGATCGAAGAAGGCGGACCTGTAACAGTTACCCACAAGGACATCGTCCGTTACTTTATGACGATCCCCGAAGCAGTTTCCCTTGTCCTTCAGGCATCCTATTATGCCAAGGGAGGTGAGATCTTTGTCCTCGATATGGGAGAACCTGTCAGGATCGACGATATGGCAAGAAACCTCATAGTACTCTCCGGTCATAAGCCTGATGTGGACATCAAGATCGTCTATACAGGTCTTCGCCCTGGCGAGAAGCTCTACGAAGAGAAGCTCATGGACGAAGAGGGCATGCAGACTACAGCTAACAAGCTCATCTACATCGGTGAGCCCATAAAGATGGACGACGAACAGCTCAAGATAAAACTTGAGGAACTCGACAAAGACAGCAGGAACGACGATAAGGACATCAGAAAACATGTGATGGAATTAGTTCCAACATATAAACCTAACAGTACAGAAGGAAACTAAATGGATCTTAAACCGTTTGATAACAAAGTATGGCTTTCATCTCCTACAATGCACGGAGAAGAGCAGAAGTGGGTGGACGAAGCGATAAGAATGATAGAGGCATAATAGGAACAACCGCCTCAAACCCTTATAAACCAAGGAATTTCAAGAATGAAGAAAGGACATCGTCCTCAGATTTTGATAGAAAGGTGCTCGAATCAATGAATATATTTTTTGTTTGTCCGACAACCGGGCACACTTCTAATAAAGTACATTATACAACAGGTATTGTAAAATGGTCAAGATATAAAATGAACAAAATATTATAAGTTAGGAACGAATAGAATATGAACAAATTTTTAGAAGATCCTCGGTTCGCCGGGATCAAACCGGTAGAAAATAAAGTATGGCTTTCATCGCCTACAATGCATGGAGATGAGCAGAAGTGGGTCGATTCTGCCATCGAAAGCAACTGGGTGAGTACCGTTGGCGCTAACATTGATGCTATCGAGAAAGAGGTTGCCAAGAAGATCGGCAGGAAGTATGCGGTAGCTCTCAGTTCCGGTACAGCGGCTCTTCATCTTGCAACAAAGCTTGCTGCTGAAAGAATATATGGCAAACCGGCTATCAGCCACGGAAGCCTTGAGAATCGAAGATTCTTTACAAGCGATGTCACGTTCGATGCAACTCTTGAGGGAGCGGTTTATGAGTTGGGGATCCCAGTGTTCATTGATACCGAGTATGATTCCTGGAATATGGATCCTGTTGCTCTTGAAAAAGCTTTTGAGATGTATCCGGATGTAAAACTTATTCTTGTGGCTCACTTGTATGGTACTCCGGGTAAGATTGCTGAGATCAGAAAAATAGCAGATGCACACGGGGCATTGATAATTGAAGATGCAGCTGAAAGCTTAGGTGCTACATATAATGGCGTTCAGACCGGATGCTTTGGTGATTACAGTGTCGTTTCATTTAACGGAAATAAGATAATTACCGGTAGTACGGGCGGTATGCTTCTCTGTGATGATATTGAAGAGGCCAATAAAGCACGAAAATGGTCAACTCAGTCCAGAGAAGATGCACCTTGGTATCAGCATGAGGAACTTGGCTATAACTATCGTATGAGCAACATTGTAGCAGGTGTTGTAAGAGGTCAGATTCCATTCCTTGATAAGCATATTGCTCAAAAGAAAGCTATCTATTACAGGTACAAGGAAGGATTAAAGGATCTTCCGATTACGATGAATCCTTTCCTCGATAATACCGAGCCTAACTATTGGCTATCCTGTCTTCTCATTAATGAAGATGCTATGTGTGAAACAGTTAGAGGCGAGAAGACGGCGTTATATATAACTGAGTCAGGAAAGAGCTGTCCTACAGAAATATTCGAAGCACTTGGAGCGTTTAATATCGAAAGCAGACCTATCTGGAAGCCGATGCATATGCAGCCGCTTTACCGTATGCATGAGTTTGTAACAACGAACGGAACCGGCAGAGCAAGAAGCAACGCTTACATAGAAGAAACAGGAATGGTTGATGTGGGAGCAGATATCTTTGAAAGAGGTCTCTGTTTACCGAGCGATAATAAGATGACGGAAGAACAGCAGAATGTCGTTATTGATATAGTACACTCTTGTTTTAATAAATAACTAAACTCACTAGTTTTCGAGGCAGAAGGAGAACTTAATAGTGAAAATATCTACAGTTACAGTAATTGGTGTTACGGGCACAATGGGCGCAAACATTGCAGGCATATTTGCATCGTTTGGAGATGCAAAAGTGTACTGTATTGGCAGGGATATTAATAAAGTTAATAAGACTATCCCAAGAATTGTAAAATCAGTTAAGGCTGATGCAATAGCTAAGAATCTTATTCCGGCCGATTTTGACAGTTTGGAAGCTTGCGTAGCTGATTCGGACCTTATATTTGAGAGTTCTAAAGAGGATATTAAGGTTAAAACAGAAATTGCAACAAGAGTAGGCAAGGCGATGAAGCCGACCGCCATTTCTGGTACGGGGTCATCAGGTTTATCCATTACAACAATAGCTGAAAGCTACCCTGAGGAACTTAGATCCAGATTTTTTGGTATTCATATGTTTAATCCGCCATACACCTTGCCGCTTTGCGAAATGACACCTACGAAGTATAGTGATGTGGAACTTAAAGAGGAACTGAGAAAATATCTTAGCAAGAAACTTTTAAGAACCGTGGTTGAGGTGAAAGATAGCCCTGCATTTCTTGGCAACCGAATTGGTTTTCAATTTATTAACGAGGCGCTGCAGTATGCCGAGAAGTACAAAGATAATGGTGGTATAGATTATATTGATGCGTTGCTTGGATCGTTTACAGGTCGAACCATGGCTCCGTTGACAACATCTGATTTCGTTGGTCTGGATGTTCATAAGGCAATTGTGGATAACATTTACGATAATACTCATGATTATGCACATGAAACATTTGTACTTCCTTCCTTTGCTTCACAGTTAGTATCAGAAGGAAAACTTGGACGCAAAAGCGGGGGTGGTCTATATCAGCGGATTAAATACGAGAATGGACTGACTAGGCAGACTGTATATGACATAAACACAGGGTTTTATCGCGATGTTATCCCTTATGTTTTTCCGTTTGCGGATAAGATGAAAAAGAATATACAAGAAGGTGACTACCAGAAAGCATTTGAGCGACTTGTGAATAATTACAGCCAAGAAGCACAGATTTGTTTATCATTTTTGCTAAAATACATTGTTTATAGTCTCTACGCAACGGAAGAGGTTGGATATGATATTACTGCGGCAGATGATGTAATGGCTACCGGATTCAACTGGTGCCCGCCTTTAGCAATGTATCAGGCGTTGTCTACAGTAGCTGATGTTCCTGTTCTTATAAAGGAACGACTCCCTGAGATTTGCATGAAAATAGATGTTGATCATTATTTAGCAGATGCAAAACCATCAAAATATGACTATAGAATCTACTTCAAGTCAGGGAGGAAGAACTAATGAGTAAAGTTTATATCCTCGGTGGAGCCCAGACCGATTTTGAGAGAAACTGGACTAAAGAAGGCAAGGGAATGGTTGCACTGCTTAAAGAAGCTATGGCAGATGGGTTAGCAGGTGCTGGACTAACTTTTGATGATGTTAGAGAACTTAATGCTGGTAATCGTGTAGCGTGCTTTGTTGGAAACTTTATTGCCGAGAAGTACACTGACCAAGGACATCTTGGTGCATTCCTTACAGAGGTGGATAAAGCCTTCTATGGCGTGCCAAGTGCAAGATATGAAGCTGCATGCGCTAGTTCATCTGTAGCTGTTGACGCAGCTGCGACGAAGATCCGCGCTGATGAATATGACGTGGCTATTGTAGTTGGTTGGGAACTTATGAAGACGGTAGAAAGCCGCGTTGGAGGAGATTATCTTGGACGTGCAGCTTATTACGATAAAGAAGGCAGAGGTATAGATCTGCCATTCCCCAAACTCTTCGGAAAACTTGCAGATGAAACTCTTAAGAAATATCCAGATTTGGATGAAAAACGATATATGGACGCACTGGCGAAGATAAGTGTTATTAACTATGGAAATGCTAAGAGAAACCCGTTAGCCCAGACACGTAAATGGTTTATGAGTTTTGAGCAAGCAAGTACTAGGGGCACAGAAACAAATCCATTAGTTGGCGGAAGACTTGGGGTATCTGATTGTTCTCAGGTTACTGACGGTGCTGCCGTTGTTGTATTGTGCAGTGAAGCTTATTTGAAGGAAAGGGGTTATGAGAATAAGCCTATAATCAAGGGCTATGGTCACAGAACCGCTCCGATACTTTTTGATAAGAAGATGTCTGATAATGCAGATAGTGAGTATATATTACCTTGGACAAGACAGGCTTGTTTGGATGCTTATAGAAGAGCGGGAATGGATGTATCGGATATAGATGTATTTGAGACACATGACTGCTTTACAAGTTCTGAATATGCAGCTATTGGTGCCTTTGGCTTGACGGAACCGGGTAAAGAATACGAGGCGGTGGAAGATGGAACAATTGCGTTTGATGGTTCTAAACCAATCAATCCATCTGGTGGACTTATCGGATGCGGACACCCTGTTGGAGCATCTGGAGCACGTATGCTGTTGGATCTTTACAAACAAGTTACTGGAACTGCAGGTGAATACCAAGTATCGGGGGCAAAGAACGCTATGATGCTTAACATTGGTGGATCAGCTACAACAAATTATGTGTTTATTGTAGGAGTGGAATAATGAAAAAATATTTCAATGTTAATGTAAGTAAATACGTTAAAGGGAAGGACTTTTATGTATTTCGTCCAGCATCTCTGAATAATCCAAAAGATAATGCTGTAATGTTTATTGGAGAAAAATACATGAGTCAAGCAGAAGCTCTTTTGAAGTGCAAGGAATGCCTTGTGTTTTGGCCAAAAAACGTTGAGATTCCTTTAGAAATAAACGAGATGCACGCAGTTTGTTTGGTTGAGAATGAGAGATATGGTTATTGTTCTTTTTTCAGAGATAATAACATCACATACTATCCGCCTATTGAAGACATTGAAGTAGTAAATGGTGCTTATATTGTCAAAAGTGCAACTATAGGAAGAAATTGCACAATTCTTCCGGGAGTTTACATCGGTGGTGAAGTTGAAATCGGAGATAATTGCTATATTGGAACAGGAACTCGGATTGTTGGAGAGGTGCATATAGGGTCAAATGTAGTTATTCGTGAAAATACCGTAATTGGCGCTGATGGTCTTTCAACAGATCGCGATGAATACGGAAGAGCATTAACGATGCCTCAATTCGGTGGTGTGATCATAGAAGATGATGTTCAAATTGGAGCTTTATCAGTTATTGCCCGTGGAGCAATTGATAATACGGTTCTAAAAAGAGGATCAAAAATAGATAACAGTACTTTTATTTCTCATAATGTTGTGGTAGGTGAGGATTCTTTTGTAGTAGGAGAATCCATAATGTTTGGAAGTTCTTCAACTGGAAAACAAGCATTCATCTCAGGTAATAGCACAATAAGGGATGGTAGACACATTGGTGATAAAGCAATTGTTGGTATGGGATCGGTTGTTGTTAAGAATGTTGAAGATGGTTCTGTTGTAAAGGGTAACCCAGCAAAGTAGGAGCGTTGAACTATGGCAGATGAAATGCCAAAAGCAAAAAAAAGTGTATATACGGTTGTTGTTAAACGTGTGATAGATGTTTTCCTAAGTGGCTTAGCGATTTTGATTTTAAGCCCTGTTTTCCTTTTGTTATCAGTTCTTGAACTTATATATCATGGGCACCCAATTCTTTATTCACAAGAACGTCCAGGATTACATGGAAAGCTATTCAAAGTATATAAATTTCGTTCAATGACCAATGAAAAGGATGAAAATGGTGAATTATTACCAAGTGAGAATAGACTCACCTCATTCGGACGGTTTATAAGAAGGTTTTCTTTAGATGAACTTCCGGAGTTGTTTTGTATATTTACCGGGAAAATGAGTATTATTGGTCCTAGACCTCTATTAGTACGATATTTGCCTTTATATACTGAAAGGCACATGCACAGACATGATTTAAGACCGGGATTTGCTTGTGTGCCATTAAAACCGATGAAAACTTGGTCTTGGAATGATCAATTTGAGAATGATATATGGTACATAGAAAACTGTAGTTTCTTGATAGATATAAAAATGCTTTTTGCGGTTGCAAGAGAAGCTCTTGTTGGAAGTGAATACAGAGTTGATGATACAAGAGTAGAGTTTAATGGTAATAATTTGTTTAGCGATGCAAAAGATTCTTTGGATGGTGACAATTAATGAATAATCTGATTATTTTTGGTGCAAGCGGATTTGGTCGAGAGGTTGCTTGGGCAGTTGAACGTATTAACCAAGAAAAAACAACATGGAATCTGTTAGGATTTATGGATGATGACGAAAGTATCCAAGGTTCTGAAATTAATGGATATAAGGTGCTTGGAAAAACTGCAGATGTTGATGATTATCCTGATGCTTACTTTGTTGTTGCCGTTGGATCTTCAATGGCTAGAGAGAAAATAGTCAATAACTTAAAGTCTGTAAACCCTAATATAATGTTTGGGACGGTAATCGATCCGAGTGTTGAAATATCCAATTATGTTACTATTGGTGAGGGCACTATTATTTGTGCGCATACCATCATTACTGTTAATATTTCAATTGGTAATCATGTAATTATCAACCTTGATTGCACGATTGGACACGATGCGATTTTGGATGATTTCGTAACCCTTTATCCTTCTGTGAATGTGTCTGGAATAACACAGATTGGACACGGAGTTGAGCTTGGGACGGGAATGCAGATTATTCAAGGTAAGAGGATAGGTGATTACAGTATTATTGGGGCAGGCGCGGTTGTTGTAAAGGATATACCGGAGAAGTGTACGGCGGTTGGAAGTCCGGCAAAGCCTATAAAATTTTTTGATTAGAATGGAGAAAAATAAATGAAAGTTCTAGTTATTGCACCACATCCTGATGACGAAATAATAGGTGTAGGTGGAACAATTGCTAAAAGATCCAAAGAAGGTCATGAAGTATATGTGTGCGTAGTCACAAAAGCCTGTGAACCTTTATTTAGTGATGAGATTGTCAATCAGGCAAGAGAAGAATGTAGAAAAGCCGATTCGCTATTAGGTGTAAAAGAAACATTTTTCCTTGATTTTCCTGCTGTTATGCTTGAGACAGTTCCTCGTTACAAATTAAATGATGGACTATTTCAGATGATTCAGAAAGTAACTCCTGATGAGGTTTATATTCCTCATAGAGGTGATATGCAACTTGATCATAAAATGATTGTAGATGCTGCTATGGTTGCATTACGGCCGAAGTATGATCACGTAGTTAAACGAATATATGCATATGAGACGCTTTCGGAGACAGGGTGGGATGTTCCTAATTCGACTAATGAGTTTATTCCAACGGTGTATGAGAATATTTCTGAGATAATAGATAAGAAGATTGAAGCAATGAGTATTTTTCAATCACAATTATGTGAATTTCCGAATGCGAGGTCGATAGAAGCAGTCGAGGCATTAGCGAAGTTTAGAGGCGCAACAGCTGGTCTAAAGGCTGCCGAGGCGTTTTCTTTAATAAGAGAGATAAAGTGATGTGGTGAGTATAGATGAATGTACTGTTCTTAACATTGATGAAAATCAATAGTTTTTCACAAACTGGTATATATCCAGATTTGATCAAAGAATTTGCTGAACATGGACATAATATTTATGTAGTTTCGCCATGTGAAAATAGCAACAAAAAAGAATATGAATTGTTAAAAGAACAGAATAATGTTCATTTGATTCAGGCATTAATCCCAGATTACTTTGGAGTAGGTTTTGTAAAAAAGGGGATATCATCAATGTTGATTGAAAAAAGATATGCGGCTGCAATCAACAAGGCTATTCCAGATGTGAAGATTGACTTAATACTATATTCTACCCCTCCAATTACATTTAGTGGGGTTATTGAGAAAATAAAGAAAAGATACAAGGCATACACATATTTACTTTTAAAAGATATTTGGCCCCAAGGGCCTATTGACATTGGTGTGTTATCTGAATCAGGATATAAAGGGATTATTACTAGATATTTTAAGAAAAAAGAAAAAAAACTTTATGCATTATCAGATTATATTGGATGTATGTCTAACGCAAATTGCGAATATCTTGTTAATATTAGTGGTATTAGTAGTTCTAAGGTTGAATTGTGCCCCAACTCAATCAAGGTCAGAGATGGTGTGATTGTTGATAAGCGCAAGATCAGAATAGAAAATGGTGTGCCTGTTGAAAAAACGATATTTGTTTATGGAGGCAATCTAGGAGTTGCACAAGGAATTGATTTTATCATTGACTGTTTGATATTGAACGAAAAAAACGACAGTACATTTATTCTTATCGTTGGATCTGGAACAGAATATAAAAAGTTAGATAATTGGTTTAAACTGAACAATCCGAAGAATAGCAAACTAGTACCCTATTTGCCTCAGACAGAATATAAGAAACTAATGGCTTCTTGCGATGTTGGGCTTATATTTCTTGATTATAGGTTTACCATTCCCAATTTTCCAAGCCGAATTCTTTCATATATGGAAGCTAAAATGCCTGTATTAGCGGCAACGGATACATCCTCAGATATTGGTTTTGTAATAGAAAAGGGAGGTTTTGGTTTTTGGTGTGAAAGCAATAATCCTAAGTCGTTTATGGATGCTTTAGAAAAGTTTGATGATTCGGATGTAAGAACCAGGTTAGGAGAAAAATCATACGATTATCTTGTTTCAAACTATTCGGTTGAGATTACATATAAGACAATTATTAGTCATATTTGCAAGGATTCGGAGAATGTAAAGACGGCAATTAGTTAAAGAATCTATAAATTAATTTATGTTTGATAATCAATGTATAATATTGAGTTATTATATTTTTTTAAGGTAAGCATGTAAATGAATAATGAAAATAACAATATTGAATCATATCCTAATATACTTATAATAAGTAGTAATGTTATTAGCATGTCGCAAAACAATGGTAAGACACTTTTATCATTATTTAAAGACTATCCGTTTGAAAAACTCAGCCAATTATATTTTCATAATGATTGCCCTGAAATTAAGGGGATTAATTATTTTAGGATAACGGATATGGATGTAATGAAAGGGCATTTTAATCATTCGTTACGCGGAGCCCCAATATGTGTTGCAAATGAAAAATCAGAAAATAATAGTGGTTCAATTAAATCCTCAAGAATTGTTAGAAATTCATTTACCTGCTTAGTTAGAGAAGCTCTTTGGATTAAATCATGGAAGTCAAAACAATTGATATCTTGGTTGGATTGTATTAAGCCGGATATTATATTTTTTGTTGCTGGAGACGGTATATTTACTTATCACATTGTAGAATATGTTCGTAATAGATATAGTTCGCGATTAGGGATCTATATAACGGATGACTATATTATTCCGAGAACTAAAGAAACCGTCTTTGATTTGATAAAGCGGAAAAAGGTATTTAAATATCTAAAAAGGGCAGTTTCAAATGCAAATGTTATGTTTACGATTTCGGAAAAAATGAGAATTGAATATAAACAGCTGTTCAATAAAGATAGTATTGCAATTTTCAATATTGCACCAAAGAGGGAACAGGTATTATATCCGGAAAACAAAAAATCTAGTGTTGTATTTACATATGCTGGGAGTCTGTATTATAAGAGGGAAGATAGCTTAATAGAAGTTGCCAAAACAATTCAAAACATAAATAAAAGAGAAGGTAGCAGAGCTTTATTACAAATATATTCAAACAATAATCCATCAGAAAAGAGTCTGGATAAAATGAATTTGAATAATACTTCAAAGTTCTGTGGATTTGTTAATTCAACAGAATTACAAAAAGTAATGGCGAATTCAGATGTTCTCGTTTTTGTTGAATCTTTTGAAACAGAACAAATTGAGAAAACTAGACTATCATTATCCACTAAGATTTCTGAGTATTTAAGCATGGGTAAACCTATACTTGCTGTTGGCCCCAAAGAAGTAGGTTCTATGGAGTTTTTGGAAGGCGTGGCCGCTATAGTTACTGATTTGACTGATTTAGATTCAATTATTTCAAAATTAGTAAATGATCAAGATTATCGTACACAATTAAGCAAGAAATCAATTGAGAGATACAATTCTTTAGGAACGAATGATGATATACGAAAGAAGTTTATTTTGAGTTTGTTAGGATGATCATATAATTCAAAGCACTATTTTGAAGGAAAAATTGATTTGTAAGGTACAAAAATGATATATATTTCGTTACTACTATTATTGCTAATTTTTATGGCGGTTAGCTCCAGGAAAAATCAATCCTCGTATTCAGATGTTAATGAGTCATATTATTATCATAGTGGCATAAATAGAACCAGTAGACATAGATTGCTAATTAATGCGACTACATTACTATTGTTTTTCTGGTTTGTATATGCAGTTATCATAATGGGATTTCGAGGAGATTTTACTGCCGATTATAATGGCTATGATGCTTGGTTTCATCGAATTGATGATATGCCAAGCGATTCGTTTTGGGAATACTTTGGGATTAAAAACATTTTTTCGATGAGCCTTGAAACTGGATATGCCATGCTAAACTGGTTTTTAGGTTGGTTCACAAACAATTCAATTTGGCTTTTTGTTGCTTGTGCTATTATAATTTGTGCTCCTGCATTTTTGCTTTTTTATAAATGCGAGAAACCATGGCTTGCGGTATTGCTATGGATATCAATAGGGCCATATCTCGAATCATTTAATACGATGCGCGGGGCGATGGCAGCTTCTATTCTGATTTTTTCGCTCAAATACCTGAAAGAACGAAAACTTGTAAAATATATAATTGTGGTATTAATTGCGACTTCATTTCACAGTATTGCAATAGTAATGTTGATAGTCTATTTTTTGCCTCTTATCAAGCCATCAATTAGGAGCGTTATTATTTTAGTTGTTGCTGTTTTTGTTGTATCAACATTTGGAGAAGTCCTAGTAACTAAATATAATAATATATTTCATATTGCATATAATGATGTGCAAGCGGTGGCTTTGTTAAATAGAAATAAGAGTTCAGGAGCATCGCTAATTGTTCCGCTTATGATTGAAGTAATATCTTTCTTTTTGTTTTTTGATGAGGCAAAAAAAGGTGAGATTGATTTAGATGATACAAAAGTAAGAATATTATTTAACGGAAATCTAATATGGGTTCTATTTACTGTTTTGTTGCTGGTAACTAGCTATTCTACAAGGTTTGCAATGTTGTTTTTTTATTATCCCTGTATATTTATTTCCTATCTTATTGCAAGACGAAAAACTAATAGGATCTATTATCTAATAATTGTTGGAATTGCTTCAGTGTGGTATTTGGTAAATGCATTATTCAGATATCCCGCTTATTATTTTGCTTTCTGATCTTATCAAGTAAGAGGTTATTATATGGAAGGAAGATTACAAATTGTTATTACAATCATTCAGATTCTTATAAATCTATTTAATATAACCATTGGCAGAATTGTATTTTTTAATAGGATTAAACCTTGTAAAAATAACAAAACACTTAAAAACAGTATACATGGAAAGCGATGTTTCATATTAGGTAATGGTCCATCTCTTAACAAACAAGATTTATCATTACTTGACGGAGAGATTGTATTTACTGTTAATCAAGTGTTGAGAAATAAGCAGTATGGAAGGTTTAAATCAAGTTTTCACTTTTGGATGGATAATAATTTTTTTGTTTATGATAAACAAAATCCAGAAGATGAGGAACTGCTTGGAATAATGAGAGACACTGCGAATCAAAGCGGTGTAAAATGTTTCTATCCATATGACAAACAGAATTATTTGATTGAGAATAACATTTCGATGAAGAATGCTTTTTTTCTTTATCCAGCTCTTAAAATGCATCCCAAATATAAATTGAAACCTCGCATAGATAATTACGTTCCTGGGTTTGGGACTGTCGTATTATATGCTGTTTATGTTGCAATATACATGGGTGCTTCAGAAATATATCTATTGGGATGCGATGAAACAGGAATTGAGTCTACGATAAATTCTGTACTAAAAACAAATAATAATACATACTCATATGATATTTCTGATAATGAGAAGTTGCGTATGGAGAAGATGGTTGCACGATCTAGTATGTTACAGTATGCATATTCATATTATGGCGCATTAAAAGGCTTCGACAATATGAAGGATTATTGTTTAAGGAGAAATGTAAAGCTGATTAATTTATCGGCTCAGTCAGTTTTAGACATGATCCCTTCTGAACCATTAGATAAAGTAATTCAAAAGTAAGTCGTTATTACATTAAGTACTTGGAATTTGGAGCTCATCGAACATGAGAATTGGGATCATTACTTTATACCATAATTATAATTACGGTGCGGTGTTACAGGCTTATGCTCTACAATCAATAATTAAGAGTATGCAGGTAAGTTGCGAAACAGTGAATTATTATAGAGAAATAAATGGAGTGGCTAAGAAGCCGCGTCCGAAGTTCGTTGATGATGTGATAAATATTTTTCGTTCTATGACTTATAACAAAGCCATAGATTTGCCTATTTATATAAAATATCAAAATAAAATTGATAATAGAAACAGATTGTTTGATAGCTTCATTAAGAATAATATTTCAGAAAGCAAAGAGGTTTACTATGGTCATGAAAAACTGCACGAACTTAACAATTATTATGATGTCTTTATAGCTGGAAGCGACAATATATGGAACAAAAACTTATTAGATTCTGCCTTTTTCTTAGATTTTGTTGATGACAACAAGGGGAAGATGTCCTATGCAGCAGGGATGAGCTATGATTCAGCTGATGAAAATATTATAAGTTTTATAAGTCCATTATTGAATAGATTAGATTACATCTCTACACGTGAACCAACTGGAAAAAGTCTTATTGAAAAAGTATTAGGGAAAGATGTGTTCTTGGCAATAGATCCAACGTTATTATTATCAGCTGACGAATGGAAGCTCGTAGAACGATCTATAGATCTTGAATGCGATAAAGGTTATATACTCTGTTTCTTTATTGAGCCTTCGGATACAATGATTCAAACCGTTATTCAAATAAAAAAAGAGACAGGGAAAAGAGTAATTTGTTTACCATTTTTGCATCAAAGAATTAACCCGCATGAATTGGAATACGCTGATTTGCGGCTATTTAATGTTGGCCCTGAAGAATTATTATTTTTGATTAGAAATGCAGATTTTGTATGTACTGATTCGTTTCATGGGACAGTTTTTTCTGTTATTTTCAATAGGCAATTCGCATGTTTTAGAAGATTTCAGGATGAAAAAAGAAGCACTCTAAATTTCAGAATAGACCATTTGTTAAACAGACTGGATATCCCTAATCGTATTATAGAATCAACAGACGATTATAATAAAATACAATCATCAATAATTGACTACGATGTAGTTAATCAAAACATTGGAAGAATAAGAACTGAATCAATTCAGTTTTTGTATAATTGCATTAAGAGTTTTATGGATAAAGATTAATCATATGTTTTTTAGGTTTTAGGTCATATATATGTTTCAGAAGATCGTAGCAAAATATAAGAATTTAAATTTACAACTAAAGGTGGTTATGTGGTTCACTTTAGCTGGATTTTTGCAAAAAGGAATCAGTATTATAACGACCCCTATTTTTACCCGGTTGTTGTCTACAACAGAGTACGGAATATTTAATGTGTTTAGTGCATGGTATAGCGTTTTTGCTGTTATTGCCACCTTGAATTTACATAATGGGGTAATAAACAATGCATTTGTAAAGCGGAATGAATCCAGAGAAGCGGTGATATCATCTTTTCAGAGTTTATCGATGGTTATTTCAGTTGGCTTTTTAATCCTTTCCGTTGTGATACTTAAGCCTATCTCTACAATCATAAAATTGCCAAGTTTAATTATTATTTTCCTGTTTTTTTGCCTAGTATTTGCCGAACCATATCAGAATTGGCTTATTTATGAGAGATATAGATATAATTATAAAACTCCAATAATCATTATTTTAATCGTATCATTTTTAACGCCTTTAATTAGTGTCATTTGTATTCTACTTACTGAAAGCAACCACGGTGAAGTTAGAGTTCTTTCGTTTGGAATAGTGAATATAATTATCCCAGGTATTGTATTTTATGTATACAACTATAAGCATAGTGCGGTTTTCTTTGATAAGGGATTATGGAAATATGCATTAACGTTTAATCTGCCGTTAATTCCCCATTACTTATCTGAAACTATTTTGAATCAAACAGATAAGATAATGATTAATAATTTGGTTGGTACTGGTGAAGCGGGGATTTATTCCGTAGCGTATTCCGCTGCTGCTTTGATACTTACTTTTTCGACTGCACTAAATATGGCTTTCGTTCCTTGGCAATATCAAAAACTAAAAGATAAGAACTATAGTGCACTTAGAAGAATGGCCAATGTTGTTTTACTGTTTTTAGCATGTATTTTGGCTCTACTATTGTTATTTGCTCCTGAAGTCGTTAGAGTGCTTGCAGACAAGGAGTATTCCGGAGCAGTATATTTAATCCCAACTTTGGGCGCAAGTGTATATTTTAATTATATGTATCAATTGTTTTCTAGGGTTGAAATGTATTATGAAAAAAGAAGTTATGCAGTAATTGCAACGCTAATTGCAACTTTAACGAATATAATACTAAATATGATATGGATTCCGCATTTCGGATACTTGGCGGCAGGTGCTTCGACCTTGATTGCACATATTATTTTTTGTTTGTTGCATTTTGTTTTTTATAAAATAGTATGCAAAAAAAACATTACAGAAAAACGAATTTTTGATGGTAGGGTCATATTTCTTATCTCATTGCTCATTTTAGCTATTGCCGGAATAACAACGCTTCTATATGGTTATTTGCTTATTAGGATAATTATTGCAATTGTTGTTGCTATTGTTTTGTTACTTAACTATTCTCGAATTAGGACGATATTTCATCAACTTATGTATTCAAAATGAGAATTGATATGATGATAAATGAATGATTTTGAAAGGAGATATGACATTATGAAAATTGTTTCAATTATGCCAATAAAACTAAACAATGAAAGATTGCCAGGGAAAAATACTAAGTTATTAGGAGATAAACCTTTACTACAGTATGAATTAGTTTCTCTTAAGCAAACTGGTTTGATTGATGAGATTAATGTCTATTGTTCAGACGAAGCGGTTGTTCCATATCTTCCAGAAGGCGTTAATTTTGTTAAGCGTCCATCATATCTTGATTTGCCCACATCTAATTTTACTCAGATTTTCAGTTCGTTTATGAATCAAATCAATGCTGATATTTATGTGTATGCCCATGCCACTGCTCCATTTATTTCTGTTGACACTATGAAGCAATGTATTGTAGCTGTAAAATCTGGTGAATATGATTCTGCATTTTGTGCTGTTAAATTACAAGATTATCTTTGGCAAGACGGAGAACCACTTAATTTCAACGCCTCAAATCTCCCTCGCACACAAGATTTAAATCCTATTTATCAGGAAACTTCGGGAGTTTATGTTTTTTCAAAAGAAGTATTTGAAAAATATCATAGAAGAATTGGAATTAAACCATTCATCAAGGAAGTATCATTTAAGGAAGCTATTGATATAGATAATCTGGATGACTTTGTTCTCGCAGAGGCTATGTTAAGTATTAATCTATAAAATAAAATGGGTATGAAAGGAATCAAAAAATGAAAGGATTAAAAGTTTTAGATGTAACTCTCCGCGATGGTGGATGTGTTAATGATTTTAATTTTGGTCAGAGCTACATGGAGAAAATTCTTGCAGCGCAGGAGGCATCAGGAATTGATATTATTGAGCTTGGTTACATTGATGCAATAAAAGGTTCAGAAACAGGAAGGACACAGTATATCAACGAAAAGGTAATACCTAATTGTATTTTAAAGCATAAGAAACCTGGCGTTGCATATGTAGCAATGATTGATTATGGGAAATTCAATGTAGATGATTTGGAACCCAGGCAGAAAAATGGTATTGATGGTATAAGATGCGCTTTTCATAAGAAGAATAGATTTGATATTATTTCGATAGGAAGAAAGATAATAGAAAAGGGCTACGATTTTTATATCCAGCCGATGATTACATTGAGATACTCTGATGCTGAACTTATAGAATTGATTAGCTTGGTTAATAATGAGCTACCTGATGCATCTGGTTTTTATATAGTCGATAGTTTTGGAGAAATGAGACCTAACGATATGAGCAGAATGCTTAATCTTGTAGATCATAATTTGATACCTTCTATGACATTGGGATTCCATAGTCATAATAATTTACAACTTTCATATTCAAATGCAATGGCTATGCTTCAATTTCCAACGACTCGAGATATTATGCTAGATTGTTCGATTATGGGAATGGGAAAGGGCGCTGGTAATCTTAATACAGAATTGCTTCTTGAACATTTGAATCTTTTCTATGGAAAAAATTATTGCATAGGTCCTTTGTTAGAAGTTATTGATAAAGTAATTAATCAGCTTCATGACGAGTTTTATTGGGGATATGCTCCTGAATACTATCTTTCATCGGCTAACCATTGTACACCAAGTTATGCAAGCCATTTTTACAATAAACATATGCTTCCGATTGATCAAGTAGGCGAACTATTAGGTTTGATAGCTGAAGATAAAAAAATATCATTTGATAAAAACTATGCGGAAGATATTTATCGTCAATACAATGAGAGTAAAGCAGTTGATGATACAACTGTAGTATCAGAATTGAAAAAAGAGTTAAGCGGTAAGACTGTGCTTTTAGTTGCTCCTGGTAAAAGTGTTGGTACTGCTGTCGACAAAATCGAAGCACTCTCTGCTCAAGAAAATGTTGTAACTATCGGGTTAAATAGTACACTTGAAATTGATTTTGATTATCTGCTTACAACAAGAGTAGATATTTATGATCAGGCTGTTAAAAATGGAAAGAATGTAATTGTTCCTTCAAATGTTTCTAAAGGCGGAAGAGGATTAGTTAAAGTATTGAATTATGCAAATTGGATAGAAGTAGACGAACGAACGCATGATTCGTCTGCGGTTATTGCTTTAAAGCTCATCACCAGTTGTGGGGTGAAAGATATACTTCTTGCTGGATTTGATGGTTTTTCAGTAAACATTAATGACAATTACTATGATCCCAATATGCGTCACCCTGTCAACGAAGAGCAGGCTGAAAGAAGGAATACTTTTTATAAAAATTTTATTAAACGTATTGCAGATAACGGGGTGAAATTTACGTTTGTAACGCCTTCACTTTATCAATAGGTGGTTGAAGAATATGATTAATTATTTAGTTATGGATGTAGATGGTACGCTTACTGACGGGAAAATATATATGGGTGCCTCTGGAGAGTCAATGAAGGCATTCAACATTAAGGATGGTTATGGGATCCATGACATTTTACCTATAAATGGTATTATACCCATTATCATTACAGGTAGAACTTCAAAAATAGTTTTAAATCGTTGTAAAGAACTAGGAATAACTGAAATACATCAGGGAGTAACTGACAAAGTAACAACGCTTAAGACACTTGTTGATGATTTGAGTTGCGTTGCTTACATTGGTGATGATTTAAATGATATAGCGTGTATGAATGAGGTGAAGAATGCTGGTGGAGTATTAGGATGTCCAGCAGATGCTGTAGATGAAGTGACAAAGTGTGTAGATTTTAAATCGTTGCACAATGGTGGCGATGGCGCAGTAAGAGATTTTATTGAGTGGTTGATATCAAATAATTATTAAGAAAATGAAAGGATAAACTATAATGCAGATTACAGAGGCTTTTAAAAACAAAAAATTAGTTATCACAGGTGGTACTGGGAGTTTTGGCTCTACTGTTCTTAAGCATTTTTTGACATCTGATATTGGAGAGATTCGTATCATCTCTCGAGATGAAAAGAAACAGGATTGGATGAGACATACATTACAAGCCCAGTATCCCGATCACTGTTCAAAGGTACAGTTCTACGTGGGTGATGTTAGAAATATCGATTCTGTTCGCGATGTAATGTATGGAGCAAATTATGTTTTCCATGCAGCAGCGTTGAAAGAAGTCCCATCATGTGAGTTCTTCCCGATGGAAGCAGTAAGAACGAATATTATTGGTACTGATAATGTTATTACTGCTGCAGTTGAGAATAAGGTTGAAAGAGTAGTTTTCCTAAGTACTGATAAAGCAGCATATCCAATCAATACAATGGGTATGACAAAAGCAGTTGGTGAAAAGGTTGTTCAAGCTCGTGCACAGAAAGCATTCGAACGTGGTGGAACAGTTCTTGCATGTACAAGATATGGTAACGTAATGTGTTCTCGTGGATCTGTTATCCCACTCTTTATTGATCAAATAAAGCGTAAGGCACCAATTACTATTACTGATCCTAATATGACCCGTTTTCTCATGAATCTTGATGAGGCTGTTGATCTTGTTGCGTTTGCTTTCGAGCATGCTGAGCCAGGTGATCTGTTTATTCAGAAAGCAGACGCATCTACTATTGGAGATCTTGCTAAGGGTGTAATGAAGGTATTTGGTGAGACAGAGACGAAGATTATCGGTACACGCCACGGAGAGAAGTTATATGAGACCCTCATGACTCGTGAGGAGAAGCTTAGAGCTACTGATATGGGTAACTACTTCCGCATTGCTCCAGATGGCAGAGGTCTTAATTACGATAAGTTTTATGTAGAAGGTAATGTTCTGACTGAGAGTGATGAAGCGTACACATCGCATAATACAAATCTGTTGGATGTAGATGGCGTAGTAAAGAAAATCATGACTACGGACTATGTGAAAGAGGAACTTGAAGGGCGTCCACATATTGTTGAAGCATAAACTTTTTGGGAGAGTAGGGAACTATGGCAAATTGGAAAAATAATGGGAAATTGAAATTACTGATAATTGTGGGAACCAGACCGGAGATTATCCGTCTTGCAGCTGTTATCAAGAAGTGCCGAAAGTACTTTGATACGATTCTGGCACATACTGGACAAAACTATGATTATAACCTGAACGGAGTATTCTTCCATGATCTTGAGCTTGATGATCCGGAAGTGTATATGGAGGCAGTTGGTGCTAATCTTGGAGAAACAATGGGTAACATCATCGCTAAATCATATCAACTGATGGTAGAGATGAAGCCAGATGCGGTTTTAGTTCTTGGTGATACGAATTCGTGCTTATCTGTTATTGGCGCAAAGAGACTTCATATTCCGATTTTTCATATGGAAGCAGGTAATCGTTGCAAGGACGAGTGTCTGCCTGAAGAAACCAATCGTCGTATCGTAGATATAATTTCTGATGTGAATCTTGCATATAGTGAGCATGCAAGAAGATATCTTGCAGATTGTGGACTCCCGAAGGAACGCACTTATGTTACAGGATCTCCTATGGCAGAAGTGCTAAGAATGAATTTGGATAAGATTCAGGCATCTGATGTCCATTCAAAACTTGGTCTTGAGAAGGGCAAGTATATTCTGCTTTCTGCACACCGTGAAGAGAATATTGACACTGAGAAGAACTTTCTGTCATTGTTTAATGCAATCAATCAGATGGCTGATAAGTATGATATGCCTATTCTGTATTCCTGTCATCCTCGTTCGAGAAAGCGTCTTGAGCAGATGAAGGCTGATGGTAAGTTTGAGCTGGATACAAGAGTTATTCAGCATGAGCCTCTTGGATTCCATGATTATAATTGTTTACAGATGAATGCTTTTGCAGTTGTTTCTGATTCCGGAACTTTACCTGAAGAGAGTAGCTTCTTTACTTCAATAGGTAATCCGTTCCCGGCTGTTTGTATCAGAACATCTACTGAACGTCCTGAGGCACTTGATAAGGGTTGCTTTATTCTCTCTGGTATTGATACTATCGGATTGTTGCAGGCAGTTGATACAGCAGTAGAGATGGTTAAGAATGGTGATAATGGTATCCCTGTACCGGACTATGTTGACGAGAACGTATCTGACAAGGTTGTTAAGATTATTCAGTCTTATGTTGGAGTTGTCAACAAGATGGTCTGGAGAAAAGATATTTAAGGTGATCGTTTAATGAATATACTTGTTACAGGTGCCAAGGGCATGGTTGGAACTGCCCTTGTGAATAATCTTAAAAATATAAGAGATGACAAGAATCAGACCCGACCGGGAATCGTGATAGATGAAATCTATGAGTACGATATTGATTCCACAAAAGAGGAGCTTGATCAGTTCTGTTCCAAGGCAGACTTTGTTTTCAATCTTGCCGGAGTGAACAGACCTGAAAATCCGGAAGACTTTATGAAGGGTAATTTCGGATTTGCAAGTGATCTCTTGAATACTCTTAAAAAGCATAACAATAAAGCGACAATAATGCTCAGTTCATCGATTCAAGCAACATTGTCCGGGCGTTTTGGTGATTCTGAATATGGCAGAAGCAAGAAAGCAGGCGAAGAACTGTTCTTCTCTTATGCCGAGGAAACTGGAGCAAAGGTCGCTGTTTATCGTTTCCCGAATCTGATGGGTCACTCAAGACCTAAGTATAATTCCGCAGTTTCTACATTTTGTTGGGCTGTTGCTAATGATCAGGAATTTACAGTAAATGATAGAAGTACTGAACTTGAATTGCTGTATATTGATGATCTGGTTGAAGGCATGTTTGATCTTCTTGAAGGCAAGGAGCAGCATTGCGAGTTCGATGGAGTTGAGACTGTTATCAGAGAAGATGGAAAGTATTGTTGTGTTCCTGTAACTCACAAAGTTACGCTTGGAGAAATAGTCGATCTGCTTGAAAAGTTCAAAAAACAGCCGACAACATTAATGATGCCAAAGATGCCGGAAGGATCATTTGCTAAGAAGTTATATAGCCTTTATTTGACATATCTACCTGCAGATAAGTTTAAATACGCACTTAAGATGAATGTCGATGATCGTGGATCATTTACAGAATTAGTACATACCGAGGATTGCGGTCAGGTATCGATTAATATCAGTAAGCCTGGAATAACAAAAGGACAACATTGGCATAACTCTAAGTGGGAACTCTTTATTGTTGTTAAGGGACACGGACTCATACAGGAACGTAATATCAATACAGGTGAGAAGGTTGAATTTGAAGTATCCGGAGAAAAGATTGAAGCAATTCATATGATCCCCGGATGGACACACAATATCATAAATCTATCGGATACAGAGGATTTGATAACCGTTATGACTTGTAACGAAGTATTTGATCCTAAGCATCCGGATACTTTTAGAGAACCGGTGTAGGGGGAGTTTAGCTGCTGATTAGATTGTCACGAATATAATAATGCTTCATTTATAACGTAGATGATAAGGTGCAAGACTGTTGAACGATTATAAGAAAGTGCTTTTAGAACTGATAAAGCAATCACAATTCGGAGATGGTAAATCATTTCCGGTCGAGAATTGTGACTGGGATATGGTTTACTCTGAAGCAATTAATCAGTCGGTGATAGGTCTAATTGCACCGGAAGTTCCTGCAGATGTTAGAAAAACAGACGAGAAGTGGCGGAAAGCCCAAGACCGACAATTTGCATATAGCATAAGATATTTCTATGCAGAGAATGAATTGACCAAACTTTTTGATGATGCCGAAATCCCTTTTGTAATACTAAAAGGCACATCGGCTGCGATATATTACAATCATCCTGATAGAAGATCAATGGGAGATATCGATTTTCTTGTACCCCAGGATAAATTTGAAACAACACTCGAATTTCTTGCAATTAATGGTTATATTAGGGAATCTGAGCCACACAGCTCAAGGCATGTAGGGTTTACCAAGAATGGACTATCATATGAATGTCACCATCACTTCAGTCACGATGATCTTGATAACGAAGCGTATATCATAGAGGGATTAAACCAGAGAGAATATGCTGAAATTGAATCCGATGCAATTGACTCCTTCAGATTTCCAATGCTTCCGAGATTATCAAATGGTCTGGTATTGTTGGATCATATGAGAATGCATCTTCAAAGTGGCCTTGGTCTGCGTCAGATAATTGATTGGATGATGTATGTGAATAAAGAATTGTCAGATGAGTATTGGAATAAAGAGTTTTCTCATGTAGTAAGAGAAAAGGGATTGGAAAGATTTGCCAAAGTGGCTACAAAAATGTGTCAGAAGTATCTTGGATTACCAGATTCTATTACATGGTGTAATGATGCCGATGAAGTGCTTTGTGACAAACTCTTCGATATGCTTTTTGAATCCGGTAATTTTGGTAGGAAGAAAGGACGCGGAAACTCAGTTGAAACAGTACGAACACAAATAAAGAGGTTTGGATTGTTTAGATGGCTTCAGAGAGCTGGCGAGTATAATTGGCGAGCATATAAGAAACACCATTGGCTTAAGCCTCTATGCTGGCTATACCAGATTTTCAGATACGCGAAGCAGGGTTTCAAATCCGGACGCTCGTACAATCAGCTGTCTGCTGATCTGGAAAATGGGAATAATAGATATGAACTTTTAAAAGATTTGGGAGTCGTTTTCGAGACATGAGAAAATCAGCCGGGATGCTTGCCGGCTTTTTCTTTGCATGATATGATTAGATTGACACGAATAAAAGGGATTATTATGGGAAGACATAGGAAAAAACCAAATTTTGATTCCTCTACAGCCTTACAGGAACAGATTGCAGCTGTAGCTGCATATTTTGGTGAGCCTTATGATGACCGTTTGCCTGTTGATAAAGATCATGTGACACTACGTGATGTAGCAGAGACGTTTGAGATAACTATACTGAAGGCTCGAAAGATGCTTATTACTGCCGGAGTCTATTCAACAAGATTGAGTCGACAGGTACAGGAACTGTCTTCGGAAGGTAAATCACAGTTGGAGATTATGAATATAACACGTTTATCACGTGCGTCGGTTCAGAGTTATCTGCCATATTCAAGAGTTATCTATAACATGCCGGAGCGGAGTGTAGATGCAGATCGAAAAAAGCTGCAAAGAAACCGTGAAGTGCAGTGTAAAGAGTTTATTGCTCGACTGCCGTATATGCCTGACGTAGATTTGGAAGATCAATTATGGAGTATTATCGTGCTTCACCAGGGCTGTATTTTCTATACAGCCAAGAAGCTTCGCTTCCGCTATCGTGTGAAGGGCGGAGAGATATTAGTCGATCGTAAGAAGGACAGTATAACGAAGCCGTCAGTAATGATTGCACTTCATAAGACATTGGAATTAAATGGTTCAGTCTCCGGTCCGAAGAAGCTCGGTATATTCGGTGCATCCTATATTTATTCTATATTCAAAAGAATTGGCTTGATTGAGTCTGAAGATGCTTGAAACCATTGCATCTAAGCAAAATTCATCTTTTTCAAAAAATGTCTTGCAATTGTAACAGACCCGTGTTATTATTTCTATCGTAAACGGTGCGTTTAAGATAGGAGTAGGAGTATTACATGAGAAGCAAGAGCAAAGATTTGATGCTGAAGATTCGAGACTATGCAGAACATTTTACTCTGGAACACTCACGTACTCCGTCAACTGCCGAGATTGGAGAAGGTCTCGGTATCAGTAAGGCGACGGCGTTCAATTATCTGAAGGAGATGCATCAGCTGGGAATGGTAACTTATGAAGGCGGTGTGCTTCGAACACGGGTTACCGATAAGATGAACAATCTGACTGTGAACATCCCGATTGCGGGTGTTATTCCCTGCGGACCTCCTGAAGAGCAGATTGAGAATACGGATGAGTATATAACGCTTCCGCGAGCACTTCTTGGCGAAGGAGATTTCTTTATCTTAAGAGCCAGCGGTGATTCGATGGAAGATGCAGGGATTGACAGCGGAGATCTTGTCATAGTAAGAAAGCAGCAATGCGCAGACCCTGGTGATATAGTAGCTGCTCTTGTTGATGGTGGAAGTACTTTGAAGCGTCTCGAGCAGGATAAAACATCGGGAGAATACCTGTTGATGCCTCAGAACCGTAAGAAGAAGTATCCGCCTGTTATAGGCAGAGATGGAAGCATTCAGGGAGTGGCAGTCAAGGTATTAAAGAACTTATAATCAAATCTCATCAACGGTTTTCAGTTTCCCTTAGCCGTTTGAGTGATATCAACACTTTATCATTTGGAGGGTTATCGATGAGCGCGGTACATGACGAAGACGAGTATTGCGTGACCTGTCCCAAGTGTGGGAGGGTCAACTTAAGAACATTTACAACAGATTCTTATATCAAGTGTTCCAAGTGCAGCTATGAGTTCTATACGTATATTAATGACGGTGTAGCAATCGTAATGGATGCGGCAAGCATTGAAGGATCAAGATCACGCAGACAGCTTTTGAATTATGCGAAGGCATTGTCACAGTTGAAGAATCATCCGGGAACAGACTGATAAAGAAAAACAATTTCATGAATGAGCGAATGATGAATTCGTTGTACCGGCAGTAAGACCGGAAGTTCGGCATCATATCGCAAGAGTTTGTCAAGCGACTACATTTGACTTAGGATCATCAGAAGTCCGGCAAAACGTTAAAGACCTTATGACAGGTTTAGCGTTTTGTCGGACTTTTTTGTTTCTATACGAATTTTCTGTGATCCGGTTGTTAAACGTACCGCGATTCGTGTGATTAGTGAAAACGTATACCGGGAGGTACAGATAACAATTACGGATAAAAGAGAATGTGGTACTAAGCCAAAATCCGGTTCTGATTTTTCTCTTATCCGTAAGATTTATAAAAACCTTATATATCAGTAACCGATCATTACTGAGAGGGAAATAAAGAGAGAAAGCGCAGGAGGTCCAACACACCTAATAAAAAAAATCGGGTGTGCCTGAACCTCTAATTGTCGTGCATATGGTCGTGATGGCCACCCGTAGAAAGGTGGTCAGTCATGACTTTAAAAGAACTTTATGCACAGGTAAGAGGAAAGAGAACAGCAGGTCAGCTTGGGAAGTATCAGCTTCTTGCAAGACATGAGAGGCAACTTGCAAAGTACGCAACGACTATGGGCGAAGGCGCCATCAAGGTAATGATCAGAGTATTCGAGAGCGGCTATGTTCTTTACGAAGAGGACAACAAGTTTGCGGTATTCCATCTCGATGATATCTGTGGCAAGAACACGATCTACGATACCGTTGATAAGTCGTTGGTTTCCAGAAAGGAAAGAGTGATCCCGGCAGAGGTATATATGAGCGCAGACTGGACGCTTCGTATCATTCTCGAAGGCAATGAGCGGATCATGCATAACCGCGAGAAGGTTGAAAGCGATCATGTAGAGTTCTCTTACAGTGGCATTTCAGAAGAGATGTCACAGCTCGGTTTCACACCTGATTTCTTCCATGCAATCGAAGAAGAAATCAATAACAAGAAGATGCTGGAAGTATTCGAGGCAGTCAAACGTGAGATGAAACCTGTGCAGTGGAACGTATATATCCTGATTGAGCGCGACGGCAAGAAGCAGAAAGAGATCGCTTCCATGCTCGGTAAGACACAGCAGGCCGTCAGCAAGGATTATATGGTTGCAAAGGCGAAGATCGAAGCCATCCGGGAGATCCTAAAAGAGATATTCTACGAAGGCTGATAAATCTTTTTAAAATATTTTTCGTTATTTGGTTGTTAAACATTCTGCGTTTCGTGTGATAGGTGAGGGCTGTTAATTTCGGTTCCTCACCTATTGTACTTTGACAACTGAATAGCCTGCAATCGACGAAGATACTCCTTTGGGTGCTTATCCGACAGAAACTATTGCTTTCCTGCGAAGCTATCGGACCTGCTCATAGGCGACGCTGCAGAAAAACTGGGGCAGGGAACGGCACGATTAGGCAGGTGCGAGAGATTGATTATTTAAAGATGTTGATAGATCCCTCGCCTTATTTACCTGTAAGGCGAGGGATCACTGTTGAAGAAAAGGATGTGGTTAGAGATGAATAAATGTGAATTATCAGGCATTGTGCCTGAGATTATCGGGATTGACCACGGATGGAGTTACATCAAAACAGCAAATGATGTTTTTATGAGTGGCGTGAAGGAGATCAGTACGGAACCTGCCTTTTATGATGATGTGCTGGAGTATAAGGGGAAGTTCTATAAGATCGGAACCTGCCGCATGGAAGTAAAGAAGAACAAAGTTGGTTCTCCTGAGTATTATTATCTGACGATTGCAGCAGTCGCAAAGGAATTGAAAAGACGTGGTAAAAATGAAGCAAAGATAGTGATCGCAGCAGGGCTTCCGGCATCCAGATACGGGGATGAGAAAAGCAATTTCCGTAATTATCTGATGCAGAATACAGAAGTTTATTTCAAGTACGAAGATGAGAGTTTTCATGTTCTTTTTGATAAGGCTTTTGTATATCCGCAGTGTTATCCGGCAGTGATCGATAAGCTGCCCATGCTGGGGAACAAGGCTGTTGTCGTCGATATCGGAAGCTGGACGATCGATATCGTTCCGATCATAAACCGCAAGCCGGATGAATCGGGTGTAAGCTCGATACCGCAGGGGATCATTACCTGCATGAGAGCGATCAATAAGGAATGCATGAGACAGTACGGCGAGCAGATCGATGAGACCGAGATGACAAATTATATTATCACTCATAAAACGATGCTGCCGGAGTCCTATCAGAAGATTATGGACAGCGAGTTTCGTCGTTTCTGCCGGATGATCATGGGGTCACTTCGGGAAGAACAGATAAGCCTTACGACTACGCCAATCATATTTGTCGGCGGCGGTGCGGTGCTTATGAAGAACTTCAGCGATTCAGTGTTATGTCAGTACAGCTTCAATACTGATGTCAGGGCAAATGCAATCGGTTATGAGACGCTTGCGAGACTTGCTCTGTTGAAGGGAGGAAAGAACTGATGAACAGAAATGACAGTGTGCAGTATGGTTTCCGGTTGAATCTTAAGAATCCTGATCATCTGCTGGTGCATGAGACATTGATGGACCTGGATCTTGATATCCATAAATCCAAGAGCATGTTCATCATAGATTGTCTTGTAAATGCAATAAAGGGTATCCGCCCTGAGCAGCTTACAAAAACAGCGCGAGTTGCATATGATTCGCGTCTTGAATATGTTACCAGAGGCGAGATCGAGGATATGAAACTCGTGCTGGAAAAGGATGTAACAAGAGAAGTGTCGAAGGATGTTATTTCTGTCCTCATTTCGGCACTCTCTGGTGGTAAGGGGATGATTCAGGCAGTATCGAAAGATGCAGCCGGATCAGAGGTTTCAGAAAAGGACAGAAAGGATACAGAGGCCGCATTAAAAGAATTATCCGGAATGTGGTCAGATGAATAAAACAAGGAGGATTTATGAGACAGAGACTGAAAAGATTATTGGCATTTTTCCTGGCTCTTCTTACGATAGTATCTTCTGGCGCAGGCGGTCTTTTGACATTGACGGCAAATGCCGCAAGTGCACAGTCAAGCATATATTTCTACAATGCTTCTGTTAAGGCTCATGGTGCCATAAGTGAATATGGTTCAAGTCATTCGGGGCAGATATTATATGCCATGATAGATAATCATATCGGCTATTGTATGAATTATGGACTTACGGCTAGGTCGGGAAAGTTGATGAACAGTTCGGGCGAGCCTTCTAATACAAATTTGTCGGATAAGCAGGAGAAGCTGCTTTCATACGCATTGTATTACGGTTTTGCACATACCGGTACCGATGAACCTTCGAATGATATGAAAGATGAGTTTATCGCTACACAGGCAATCGTCTGGAATATCGTAAAAGGGATATTCGGTACTTCTGCGGCAGATTCCGCAGCCAAAAAGCTTTGTGACTGTGCACCGTCACCGAATCATGCATATGAGTATTATGCAGCGGTAGCAGGTCAGGTGCAGGCAGGATACAATAAGGTTGTTCCGAGCTTTGCATCATCAAGACAAAGCGGTGCGGAGACATATGAGCTTAAGTGGAATGAAGCAAATCAGCGCTTCGAGACTACTTTATCGGATTCCAACGGTGTGCTCGGAGATTTTGATCTTACACTTGATGGTTATTCGACATCAAGAAGCGGCAATCAGCTTACGATCTACAGAAATTCGGTTGCCGATTCTGCGACAATGGCATCGCTTGTTTCCAATAAGGGTGTCGTTGATACGACATCAAGCTGCGTGTTCTGGTTCTGCGGCGATTCATCCTATCAGGAGTTCATATCCGAGAGACCTTCTGCGGATCCCTTGTATGCATATTTCAAGGTGAAGACGGAATCTATTGGGTACGGATATCTGGAGAAGATTGACTCTGCGACAGGCACAAAACTTCCGGGTGCCGTATATGGTATCTATTCCGATTCTGGATGCACAAAGCTTGTGCAGAAGATGACGACGGGAAGTGACGGGAGCTGCAAGTCGGATGCGTTGGTCGCAGGAACCTATTATGTGAAGGAAATATCAGCTCCAAAGGGATATGTTCTGGATAAGGCAGTTTATACACTTGTTGTGACTGCAGGGCAGACAACATCCTTTACGAGAGCGGATGAAGAGCAGACAGGCTCGATCACGATCTATAAGGAAGGTGAAGTGCTTACCGGCTGGAACGGCACGAACTTCGTATATGAAGTCAGAAAGCTTCCGGGAGCAACCTTCAGGTTGATTGCTGCAGAGGATATCTACAGAGCGGACGGAGCAAAGGTTTATAATAAGGGTGATATTGTTGCTGACAATCTTAAGACCGGTAAAGACGGTCAGGTGGTAGTAAATAATCTTCATCTCGGAACTTACAACGTAATCGAGACAAGAAGTATTGATGGTTATACCATTAACGGCAATCCTGTTACGGTAAAGATCTCATATAAAGATCAGACAGTATCGGTGCAGTATGAGGTCGCTACAATCCGTAATGAGAGACAGCGTGCAAGTGTTACTGTAACTAAGGTTGACAGTGTAACAAAGAATCCGCTTTCCGGTGGTCAGTACACTTTGTATGCAGGTAATGATATCGTGAGTTACGATGGCAAGGTTATCATGCATTCCGGAGATGTGATACAGACTGTTACGACCGGTAATGACGGAAAGGCTTTATACACAGTCGATCTTCCAATCGGGAATTCATATTCAGTATCGGAGACGAGAGCACCTTACGGATATGTGAGAAATACGAAAGATGTTTACACTTTTTCATTCGAGTATGCAGGTGAAGATACTGCAACCGTTGAGTTTAAGCATACCTTTGTAAATGACAGAGTGACTGCAAAGATCCATCTGGTAAAACTTGATAAGGAGACAGGGCTTCCTGTTCCGCAGGGCGATGCAAGACTGGAAGGTGCGGTATATGGTCTTTATGCAAGAGAAGATATCGTGCATCCTGATGGTGCAACAGGTGTTGTATATAAGAAGGATACCCTGGTTGCCGAGCTTCGTACAGATGCGAATGCCGAAGCAACCGTTAAGGGATTGTATCTCGGCGAGTATTATCTGAAAGAGATCGAAGCTCCGGTCGGATATGTTCAGGACGAAGAGAAGCATAATATCTCGGCAACTTATGAAGGTGATACGGTCAGCGAGGTCGTAAGAGAATCAACGGTTAAGGAGCAGGTTAAGAAGCAGCCGTTCCAGCTGATTAAGGTATCGGATGATGGTAAGGAGACAGAAGAACCTTTAATTGCAGGTGCTGAGTTCACGGCTTATCTGAAGTCTTCTCTTACTGTAAAGGATAACGGCAGCTATGATTTTACTTCTGCTAAACCTGTTGTAATCGGGGAGAACGGTGCAACAACTATCGTAACGGACAGCAGGGGTTATGCAATATCTATACCGATTCCATACGGTACGTATGTTGTTATAGAGAGTAAGACTCCGCACAACATGGAGACGATCAAGCCTTTTGAGGTTATCATCAGAGAGCATAAACCGACTGAACCGCAGATCTGGAGAGTGTTTGTTGACAGGGATTTCAAGGCTAAGCTTCGTATCATAAAGATAGATGCTGATACCAAGAAACCCGTGCTTATTCCTGATACGGAATTCAGAATCTTCAATATGGATACTGGAGAATATGTTGAACTTATTACGACATATCCTTCCAAGGTGGTTCATACTTCATTCTTTACGGATGAAGACGGAGACCTGATTCTGCCGGAGGCACTTCCTTGCGGAAATTACCGTATTGAAGAGGTGGCTGCACCATACGGCTATGTGAAGAATAAGAATTATGTGGAAGTAAAGATCGATACCGATACGTTCTATGAGACGGATCAGGATACTCATGAAGCAATCATTACTGTTACTTATGAGGATTCTCCGGAGTGGGGAAGACTTACGATTGAGAAGAAGGGTGATGTGCTGACAGGATTCTCTGCAGGAATCTTTACGGCTTCCGAAGATGGTGAGTTTGTATATGAGGAAGCAGGTCTTGCCGGTGCGGTATTCGAAGTATATGCTGACGAGGATATCTATACATCCGATCAGCAGCTTGATGATAAAGGAAACCGCATCAGGTATTACAGCAAGGGCAATCTTGTTGCGACACTTACAACTGACGATCAAGGACTTGCTGTACTGGATAAACTGCCACTCGGAAGGTATAAGATCAAAGAGGTTAAAGCTCCGTTCGGTTATCTTTTAAATCATGAAGAGATCAACGTGACATTCTCTTATATTGATGATGATACCGAGTATGTGGAGCAGACCAGAAGCTTTACGGATGAAAGAGCAAAGCTTTCGATTCTTGTAGAGAAGAGGGATGCCGAAGATGACAGGATGATCGCCGGTGCAGAATTTGGTCTTTATGCCGAAGAGGATATTAAGGACGCATCCGGCAAGGTAATCGTTAAGGCGGATACGCTTCTTGAGAAGGCGGTATCTGATAGTGACGGCCGCGTAGTATTTAAGAAGGATTATCCTTTCGGCAAGTATTATGCGAAGGAACTTACAGCGCCGGACGGATACGTATCAAGTGCTGAGATCATACACTTCGATGCTAAATATAAGGATCAGGAAACGCCTGTTGTGGAATACAGCAAGGTATTCCTGAATAAGCCTACTTCTTTCGAGTTTTCCAAGGAAGATATTACGAGTGGTGCCGAGCTTTCAGGTGCAACGCTGTCGGTTATCGATCAGGATGGAAAGGTGATCGAGACCTGGACATCCAGAGCAGGTGAGAAGCATATCTTAAAGCGCCTTGTTGTCGGTAAGACATATATTCTTCGTGAGGAATATGCACCATACGGATATCTTCGTGCAGCAGAAATCACGTTTACGGTAGAAGATACCGAGACGATACAATCTGTTGTGATGAAAGATGAAGTGCCTACCGGAACGATTGTTATCAATAAGGACGGTGAGTTCTTAAATGACGTAACACTCGTGAAGGGTGAATGGTATGATGTGATCTTTGGCTGGTTTAAGAAGTCCATGGCCGGTGTAACCTTTGAAGTATATGCGAAGGAAGACATAGTAAGTCCTGACGGTCTGGATACCATTTATTACAAAAAGGATGAACTTGTCGGAACAATCGTTACAAATGATAAGGGTGTCGGTGCAATGGAAGATTTGCCGCTTGGTGAATACTACCTTGTGGAGACAGCCACACTTCCTGGCTTCGTACTTGATCAGACACCTATTACTGCAGATCTTCGTTATATTGATCAGGATACAAAGATCGTGTATGCCGGCGACAATATCTTCAATGAGCGTCAGAAGGTTGAGATCAAGGTAATAAAGAAGGACGCTGTAACGGAAGAACCATTGGAAGGTGCAATCTTCGGACTTTATGTGAAAGAAGACATCGTTAATTCTGATGGTGATGCTGTGATTGCTTCAGGTGATGAAGTGGAACGTGCAGTAACAGGCTCGGATGGTATTCTTACCTTTGTGACTGACTTGCCGCTTGGAAAGTATTTTATCCGCGAGGTGGAACCGCCAAAGGGATATGCTACAAACAGTGATGAGGTCGAGATCGATGCTTCCTATCAGGGAGATAAGATCAAGGTTCTGGAATTTGAAGCACTCTATAAGGATTATCCGATCAAGGTCGAGTTTTCCAAGACGGATATCACCGGTGAGATCGAACTTCCGGGTGCAAAACTGACGGTAATTGATTCAGAAGGCAAGACAATAGAAGCATGGACTTCTACTGACAAGCCACATATGATTGAGAAACTGCCGATAGGAAAGTATAAGCTCCGTGAAGAGATATCGCCTTACGGATATAAGATCGCTACAGATGTGGAGTTTGATGTGCTTGATACAGGAGAACTCCAGAAGGTTGCAATGAAGGACGAAGTGCTGCTTGGCAGTATCCTCGTTAAGAAGAAGGACGCCGAGCTCGGTACAATGCTTGACGGTGTAACCTTTGAGCTCCGTGATAAGACTGGAAAGGTGATAGCAAGTGCAGTGACCGGAAGTGACGGAAACCTGCTATTTGATAATCTGCCGATCTGTACTTATGAGAACGGGGTTTATAAAGAGGATATCGTTTATACGCTTGTGGAAACAGCTACCAAGGACGGATATATTCTCGACAGCACACCGCATGAAGTAGTACTGAAGTACGAGGGGAAGGCTCCCGAAGTTGTTGAAGTTACATTTGAACTTACTAATCAGCCGACCGAGCCGAAGCTGCCACAGACTGGTGAACTCTTCGATGCAAGAGTTCTGGTTCTGTTCGGAGTGATTTTCCTCTTTATCGGTAGTTCTTGCATTATCTGCTTAAGGAAGAGGGATAAGGAGCTGCCTGAGCAGTAAGAAAAGTCAATATCATTGTGAATCAGGGAGATATGAGCCGAGTGACTTGTATCTCCCTTTTTCTATACAAAAAAAGAAAGGAATTAAGAATTATGATGAATTATGAGATGTTTAAGGGAATCGTTGAATCAGAGTTTAAGAGCTTTCTTACCGATGAGTATAAGGATATGGAAGTTCGTATCGGTAAGACCAACAAGGTGAATCGGAACCTTGATTCCATAACACTTGTTCCACCCAAGAAGGACGGAGCGAGCAAGACCATCAGTCCTGCAATCTATGTGAATGATATGTATGATCATTACAAGAAATGTGAAGATCTCCAGCTTGTTTTAAAGCAGGCGGCAGAGAAGATGATGATTGCAATTAAGCAGGGTAAGGATATGCTGCCTTTGGTTGAGAACCTTATGGAAGCCAAGGATAAGATCGTATTCCAGCTGATCAATGCAGTGCAGAATGAAGAGATGTTAAAGAACGTACCGCACAGAGAGTTCCAGGATCTTGCTATTGTTTACAGAATCGTCGTGAAGATGGATCCGAGTGACGGAATGGCAACAGCAATGATCACAAATGATCTTGCCAAGGCGATGGGACTTACGGAAGAAGAACTCTTTAAACTTGCGGCGGAGAATACCAAGACGCTTTTGCCTGTAAAGATTCAGAGTATGAGCGAGGTGCTGCGCGGAATCTTCGCAAAGGATGGAATGCCGGATGAAGTGATCGATAGCATGATGCCGGATGAGATGTCGGATGATATGCAGATGTATGTGATCACAAATGCCTATAACGTGAATGGTGCAGGTTCTATGCTCTATGAGAAAGAACTCGGTGAACTTGCCGATAAGGTCGGCTCCGATCTCTATATTCTCCCGAGTTCAATTCATGAAGTTATCGCCATTCCTGATATGGGACGCGATCCGAAGGAACTTGCCGATATGGTGCAGCAGATTAACATGAGTCAGGTTGATCTTGCTGAGAGGCTTTCCAATCAGGTTTATAAATACGACCGCAGGGAAAGAAAACTGTCGCTTGCAACAGATACTCCGCATAAGAGACTTGACGGTATGAATATCGCGGTAGCGGAACCGAAGATGATCTACGATGCGGACAAGCCGAAGGACAATCCTAAGAGATAAGGAGGCGCTATGTCAGGAGAAGAAAAGGATACAAAGTGTGACATGACAATGGATTCGCTGCTCCTGATGATGAATCTTGCGGAAGATGATTTTATCATCAATGTTTCCTTCGAGAAGGAGGACGGCGATGAAGAAGAATGATCAGACAGTTTACAGATTAAACGTGGTTGCGGTAAGGCTTGTGAAGGATGCTCCGATCATGTCGGGGCATCCGATCAAGTCGCCTGAAGATGCAGTGGAGTTGCTTGGCAATGAGATGTGCCAGTTGGACCGTGAAGTAGTATGTATTCTTCATTTGAAATCAAACGGTGCACCGATCAGCTGCACCTTCGCAAGTATGGGTGCGGTGGATTCAAGTATCGCTCATCCGAGAGAACTTTTAAAGGCGGCAATTCTTTCCAATGCTTCCGGAATGATCATGATCCATAATCATCCATCGGGATGTATTGACTGTTCCGTGGAGGACACCATGTTGACGCAGCGCATGATCGATATCTGTGAGCTGGTCGGGATAAAACTTCTGGACAGTATTATCGTCGGCGGTGATAACAGGGAATACTTCAGCTTTAAGGAAAAGAACAGAATGCCGATACCGCACAGAAATATCGTAACGGATTATCAGCAGGTGGAGTTTAAGGTTCCTGTAGCAGCAGAAATCAGTTCCTATCTTGACGGAGAAAACACCGAACCTAAGAAAGGTGATTTGAAAGAAAACAAAAGCCGTGGAGGTAGAAAGAGATGAGTGGATTTACAAGTGAAGAACTTTCCATAGCGAAGTCTGTTGATCTTGTGGACGTAGCAAGCTGCCTCGGCTATACGCCAAAGAAAATCGGCAGGTACTATACGTTAAAAGAAATGGATTCCATAAGGATCTATAATCGTAGTCATTGGTACAGATGGTCTATGGCAGGCAATAAAGGTCATGACGGCGGCTCGCAGATAGATTTTCTTAAAGAGTTTGCAGGTCTTGATGTAAAGGGCGCAGTATTCTGGCTCCTTGATTTTGCCGGTTACCGCAGGGATGATTCAAGTCGGAGCATTCATTTCATGTTTGGCAATAAGCCGCTGACATATATATCGACAGAGAGTGAATCGGAAGCGAGGAAACTTGGCAATCAGGATACGGCAGTAAAGAAGAAAGGTCTGTTTGGATCCGCTTTGCCCGGAACAAAGATATCGAAGAAAGACGAAGAATTCGAGAAGAAGTTCGGTAAAGATGAATTATCGCCTGAAGCTCAGGCGCTGGCCGACAAGGTGAAGAAGGAGGATTTTGAAGCTATGAAGAAAAAGATGAAGACAATGGTTATTGCTGTTGTGATCGGTGTGATTGCCATGATCGCGGCAATTATCGTAAAGAAGTTTGTACTGTGACGGAGGTAGGCTATGGTATTACTTAAAGATGGTTTTAAGGAGCTGAAGAAGGCCAGCGAGCCTCTGTATAAGAGTCCTAAATCCATTCAGGAAACAATTGAGATCATGGCTGTTGCGGAGAACGGTATCTTTGAGGTCGCAAGGAACAGGTATTCCAAATGCTATAAGTTTCAGGATATCAATTATACGACCGCGACAGAGGATGAACAGATCGGAGTGTTTGAGCGTTATTGCAAGTTCCTGAACTCTTTGGACTGTAATTATAAGATTACGGTCAATAACAAGAATAAGGATATGAATATGCTCCGTGACTGCGTTTTGATCCCGTATGCCGATGACGGATTCAATAACTTCCGTAAGATCTATAACGATATTATCGAGGAGAAGATCCTTGAAGGCAGGCAGGGAATCGAGCAGGAGCGATACCTGACACTTACGATCGAGCGAAAGAATTTCGAAGAGGCGAAGGCTCAGTTTGCAACACTTGAGGCAACGATCCATAAGGCATTTATCGAGCTCGGTGCGGACATTTTTCCTCTTACCGGTAATGAGAGACTGAAAGTCCTTCATGACTTTTATCATCTCGGTGATGAGGACAGTTTTGATTTTGATATCAAGACCGCTAAGAAGGTCGGGGCTGATTTCAAGAATGATCTGTGCAACGGTATTTTGAAGTTTTATACGGATCATTTTGAGGATGAAAGCAAGTTCTGTAGGGCACTCTTTATCAAGAAATATCCGAGCAGTCTGTCTGACCGTTTCTTAAATGAGATTACATCACTGCCGGTTCATTCCATCGTGAGTATTGATGTAGTGCCGGTGCCGAAGGATCTTACTACAAAGACCTTGCAGAAGAAATATCTCGGTATCGAGTCGGATATCATAAAGCAGCAGAGAGTCCGTAATAAGAATAACGATTTCTCTACGGAAATATCTTATGCGAAGAGAACAGAGAAGCGTGAGATTGAAGCAATCATGGATGATGTCAGGGAAAATGATCAGTGCCTCTTCTATGTGGCAGTGACAATCATCCTGATGGCAGAATCCAAGGAAGAACTGGAAAGTATTACAGAGACTGTTGAGACTATTGGCAAGCGTAATTCCTGCGTAATCGAGCCGCATTATTATAAGCAGAAGGAAGCATTAAATACGGCTCTTCCTATCGGTGTAAGACAGGTGGAGACCATGAGAACGATGCTCACACAGAGTCTTGCGGTGCTCATGCCTTTTAATGTTCAGGAATTGAATGATAAGGGCGGTAACTATTACGGCATTAACCAGATCAGCAAGAATATCAATATTGGTAATCGTAAGAAACTGATCAACGGTAACGGATTTGTGTTTGGTGTTCCAGGTTCCGGAAAGTCATTCTTCTGCAAGATGGAGATGGGATCGGTATTCCTCTCGGGACAGGATGAGATCATCGTAATTGACCCGATGAATGAGTATTTCGATGTCGCGCATACTTATGGCGGTACAGTGGTAAATATGTCCACTTATACCGATAATTATGTGAATCCGCTTGCAATGGATGTCTGGAATCTTGACCTGAATGATACAAAGGGCTGGATCAGAGAGAAGGGCGAGTTTATGCTCGGTCTCTGCGAGCAGTGTATTGGCGACAGCCTTAATTCAAGACAGAAGTCCATTATCGATAGATGTGTAAGGAAGCTTTATACGGATATCGCTAAGAGATCAGTTGAGGACAGATATATTCCGATCATGGAAGACTTTTATAAGTTGCTTCTCGACCAGCAGGAAGATGAGGCAAAGGATATTGCTCTGTCTCTTGAACTCTTTGTCAGGGGCTCTCTTAATATCTTTAATCATCAGACCAATGTTGATGTGGATAACCGCTTTACGGTTTATGGTATCAGAGACCTCGGTACAGAACTCAGCCCGATCACAATGCTTGTTATGATGGAGTCCATCCAGCAGAGGATCGTTGAGAACGGACAGAAGGGAAAGGCAACATGGCTATATATCGATGAGTTTCATGTGCTCCTTAATTCTGAGTATTCTGCGAAGTATCTGCAGCAGCTATGGAAGAAGGTTCGTAAGCAGGGCGGTCTCTGCACGGGTATCACGCAGAACGTCGTGGATCTTTTGCAGAATTATACTGCAACGACTATGCTCGCAAACTCTGAGTTCGTGGCACTTCTTAAGCAGGCTAATACCGACAGCGCAAAGATGGCGGATGTTATCGGTGTATCGCAGGCCCAGCTTCGTTATGTAACGAATACCGCATCTGGTATGGGGCTGATCAAATGTGGCTCGGTGGTTATCCCATTCGACAATCAGATCAGCAAGGATACAGACCTGTACAGACTTTATAACACGAATATCCATGAGAAGATCGCTGAGCAGAAGAAAGCCGGGAAGATTGCGGATGATAGCCTGCCGGAAATCAAGTCCGAACCTGCATCCGAAGATGCGGCTCCTGAAACAAGTAGTGATAAGAATGTTGAACAGTCTGAAAAAACTGTTTACAAGCCTCATGAGATGGGAACGTTCTTGGGATAATGGTGTGAGTCATAAGATAGCCGTTTTGGAGTGTAACAGCTCTGGAACGGCTTTTTATTGCACGAATTTACAGGGAAGGAGATGTGAAACTTGAAGATTAATAAGGTCGAAGAAAAGCCTATGGATATCCATAAGGCCGATAAGAAGATCAATATCCATATGACAAGATCAACTGATATGAAGGACAGGCTCAAAGGTGGTGTGCAGTCAGATTCTGCTGGGAAAGGCTTTAAAGCCTTGAAGGACAGCTTTATGCAGCAGGAACAGTCGATCAAGATTAAAGACCAAGCATTGTTCCTGAAGAAAGGTTCGATGGCAGGCGAGGTCGGCCGTGCAGGTCTTGAAAGAATGTCGGAAGAGGTCGAAGGCGGAGATGAGATCAGGGATGCGGCTTATACAGCAGGATATATCTTATCGCCGGTAAAGAATACCGCACAGACCATATCACAGCAGGGCGCGGAACTAGTCAGAAAGAAACTGCATAAAAAGATCAAAGAAAAACAAACGCAACGCCTTAAGAGAGTTGATGTCAAGAAAAAGATGATGGTCAAATCCACTCAAAACGCTGCAAAGGATACCGCAAAGAATGCGGCTAAGGCGGTTGCAAAAGGAACCGCGAAAGCTGCTGCACAGGAGACTTCCAAGGAGACCGCAAAAGCTGTCGCCACAGAGACTGCAAAAGCCACTGCTGAGGTCGTTGCAACTGTTGGTACGGAAGCCGCTGCTACAACGGCAGGCTCTTCCTGTGGTCCGATCGGGGCTCTGATCGGTATCGGTGCCGGTGCGGCAATCGGTTATGAGGTTGGAAAAAGAATGGAAGAAGCTGATTCCAGGCGAACGATCCGTATGCGTAAGATCAAGTGGTTTATCGATAAGACGAGATCTGAAGAAGAACAGAAAGACAGCCTCTTTAAGATGATCCGTGATATTACGGCAAGAAAGATTTTGGAAAAGATCAAGGTATCACTGCCGATCATCGGACTTCTGGCTTTTCTTCTTATCACGACGCTTATCTCTGTAGTAGCACCTATCGTTCTGACACTTGGTGTTGCTTATAATTCGCCGCTTGCAATTTTCTTCCCTATGCCGGAAACGGGTTATGAAGATCCGAGAACTGTTCTTAGCGGTTACTACATGGAGTTTAATCAGAACATCCTGCAGCTTGAGGAAAACGGCGAGACAGTCACCTATTGCAACACGAATAACGGTGCCCCGATAACGAATTATAATGACACGCTTGCGGTTTATATGATCCTCTATGGAGACGGTCAGGCAGGCTATGTCATGGATGATGCCGGGAAGCAGCACTTAAGAGAAGTTTTCGATGAGATGAACTATACCGAGCGGACGACTGTATCGGTGGAAACACAGGTCGGAGACAGCATCGGTACAGCATGGGTAACAGGGTATTGTCCGTGTTCGATTTGCTGCGGACCGTATGCAAATGGAATTACTGCATCAGGAGCAACCGCAACACCGAATCATACGATTGCGGTAGATGCTTATAACCCGATCGTTCCACTTGGTACTAAGGTTGTTGTCGATGGTGTGGAATACACCGTTGAAGATACCGGTGATCTTAATCATTACGGAAATGATTTTGATGTTTACTTTGCCACGCATAATGAAGCCTTGCAGTGGGGCAGAAAAAATATCGAAGTATATCTGGCTGAAGGCAATTCCAATACGGTTATGGTTACCAGAACATCTACAGTGGTTCACCATCTCACGTATCAGGATTACATCGATAAGGGAACTCTAAATGAGGAACAGATCTCACTTCTTACCAACATGATGGATGCGGATACCTGGAATGCGTATTATTCCAGTGCCGTAGGACAGAGTGTTGCTACACAGGCGCTGTCTAAGGTCGGCTGCCGTTATGATCAGAGCAGGCGAATGGAAGAGGGTATTTACGATTGCAGCTCTCTTGTTTACAGGCTTTATCGTGAGGTAGGGATCACACTTCCTTCTACTGCAGGTCCGCAGGGCGAATACTGCTTTGAGAATGCAATGATTATCAACAAGGAAGACCTTATGCCCGGTGATCTGATCTTCTTTACTGACGGAGAAGATAACGACACGTTCCGCAACATTTCTCATGTCGCCATATATGTCGGCAATAACCAGATGGTTCATGCAGCCGGTAAGAAGAGAGGCGTTGTCTTGGATCCGCTAAGAAACAACGGCGTTGTTTTCTATGCAAGACCATACCGCTGATGATCGGACCCGGTTGTAAATGTGCAGCTAAAACGTGTGATTGATGAGGACGTTGTTATGAAAAAGAGAAAACGAATGATCATAAAAACAATTGCGGTTCTGATTCTGCTTACCGGAGTCAGTCTCGTTGCTTATACGGCATATGAGTATAAATCCGGTGAAAAGGAGTCAGAGCAACTGATAGAAGACTTCTATGAAAGGATCGAGGATAAAAACGATGAGCAGGAGAAAGAGGAGGTATCTATACCATCGGGTGAGCAAACCTCCGCTGAAGAAGAGACGACCCGTCCATCTTTTGAGGAAGGTATTATCGGGATCATTGAAATTGAGAGCATAGGGATCAGGTATCCGATCATCGAAGGAGCAGATTCGGATGCTCTCAGTAAGGGAATAGGTCATTTGCCAGAGACGGCAATGATCGGTGAACAAGGTAACTGTGTGCTCTGCGGTCATAACGGAAGCAGGAGCGGAGTTTTCTTTACACAGTTAAATACAGTTGCTGTTGGTGACCTTGTGAGAATCATGGATTCAGAGGGTGTCATTCATACATATGAGATTGTAAACACAAGGGTCGTAGGACCAAGGGAGAATTCGATCAAGGACACTGACGGTACAGAAAAACTGACACTCTTTACCTGTGCAAACAGGGGAACAAAGAGATTTGTTTGTGATTGTGTACCGAAAGAATAAACGATATGTGGTTCGTCCACGGAAAGAGAGGATTATATGAATTATACGATCAGAGCGAGCGTCTATGAGAGTACCAAAACAGAAGGCGAGAGTGCGGTAAAGGGATTTTGCACACTGGTATTCGGCAATTCGTTTAAGGTGACGAATATCGCAATCCTTGAGAACAAATCGACTGGTGAGCTTTTTGTATCAATGCCGCGCTATCTTTCAAATGAGAAAGATGAGAACGGCAATCAGATCTATAAGGATGTCTGCAACCCGATCACCAAGGAGTTCAGAGAGGAACTGTATACTAATATCCTTAAGGCGTTCGAGATGACAATGGATGGTGAGAAGGCGGTTCTTACGGTAGATGCCGATGATCATCAGTCTCCGGATTTTAAGGTGTCCGTTACTCCTTATGAGCGTGACGGCAGCTCCATTAGAGGTCTTGCGAGAGTCTATATCAATGATAATTTTGTTATCAGCAATGTGAATATCATTCAGGGCAATAAAGGACTCTTTGTTACGATGCCGTCCTATAAGACAAAGCAGGTCGATGAGAATGGTAAGGATATTTACAGAGACATCTGTTATCCGGTAACAAAGGCTTTCAGAGAGGCTCTTTATAAGGCTATTATCGAGGAATATGGCAACCGCAAAGATAAATCAGAAGAAGATTTTGCCAAGTATATTGAGCAGCAGAAAATTGAATCTGTAGGTTCGGAAGGGAAGACTGCTCCAACGGGTAAAGATGGCAAAGGCGGCAGTGGTACCGGATCTGGTTCAGATGCAGCCGGTGACGGGGGATTGATAGATGATTCTTCTGAACCGCCCTTTCATTTGTGATACCTGATAATGATTTGAAATATAAATGGGAGAAGGGGCAACTGTGTGGTTGTCCCCTTTTTCAGAAAGGAGATGGTTAAATGCAGGAAAACAATGTTGCAGTAAATCAGGATGTGCTTGAACTCTTAAAGATCCTCAATAGTAATGGCATGAAGCAGGCGGCAGAAAATCTTGAGGAAACGATCAAATATATTGATTCCATGCAGGATAAGCTTGATGAGATGATCAATCAGGTCGATGAGATGCGTAAGGAACTCAAGATATATAGCGATCTGCAGAACAGGAGTCTTGGCGAGAAGATAAAGGATGAAGCCGCTTTAATCCGAGACAAGATGGTTGAAGCAGCAAGGGAACAGATTGCTAAAGCAGAAGAGCGTATCAAAAGGGTAAAAGAAGTATTGGGAGAGGCTAAAGAGAAATTCCTTGACGGAGTACGTGATACACTTGCTGCAATTAAGTCCAGAGGAAAGCAGGGACTTAATAAACTTATCGGTGTGACTCATATCAAGGATGCTTTTCTTTTTATGAAGAAAGATGTCGAGCTGGGTATAAATGAATCCGAAGAAGCAATTAAGCGCCTTACGGATCTTGGTAATGATCTTCGTGTTGCTAATGAAATCAAGAAGAATGCACTCAGGAGCTTTGTGGGTAAAGAAGCCAAGGAATATGAGCACGAGAAGGATTCACTTTTCAGTATTATCACTTCCGCGCCTTGGAAATGGCAGAAGGATACATATAGTAATATTAAGAGGTTCCTTGATAAAGGAATCGATAAGATGGAACGTTTTGCGGATGATGTATCAAAGGTCGAACAAAAACAAAGTCCTGTGGATGAATTTGCTTTTGCTGTTGCAGAGAAAAAGCAGGAATATCATTTTAATGATGATGCCTTTGAAGATTATATGAAGCAGTCAGAAGCTAATAAGATAAAACCGGATTCGCAGAAGCTTCCGGCTCCTGATAAAAAGCCGTTTAAAAGATAATAAAGTCCGATATGCTCAGAAATGGGTGTATCGGGCTTTTTGTATTTTTATTGTATTTCTCACAAAAATCTTGACAGTTTCGAGCGTTTGGCCTTAATATGTTCAAATAAATACTTGATTATTATGAGGCGTATAATGGCTAAAGCAAAATATAAAGTGGAGCTGAGTCCCAAGGAAAGGGATGAACTCATTAGATTAATAGCAGAAGGGAAGGAATCCGAGAGGACGCTAATGCGAGCCAGGATCCTTTTACTATCAGATTATTCTACAGAAACAAAAGTAATGTCCAATGATAAACTTGCAGATTTATTAGGAACCACGCATACAACGGTTCAGGCTGTACGTACCGGATATGTAATGGGTGGCCTTGAGAAGGCTATCTTTCGTAAAAAAGTAGAGCACAGAGCAAGGAAAATTGATGATGAAGTAATCAGTAGGATTATTGCGCTTACTGAGGAGAAACCGCCTGAAGGTCGTAAAAGGTGGTCTCTAAGATCACTTTGCAGAGAATGTGAGCAAAGAGGTTATGTCTCACATATCGCTGCATCAACAATGATCAAAGTGATGGAAGAGAACAACATTAAGCTTCGCAGATAAAGATGAAACCCAAGGAATCATTCCCTGGGTTTCTTTATTTTTGTGTCATTTACAAGGATTGTTCCTTTGACCTGCTCGATAGTAAGAACATTTCCTTCTTCATCAGTCATATCCAAATCTGATGAATCATTGTTTCTGATACGCTCACGGTACTTCATATAGAGTGAGAGTGCATTATTAATGGAATCATCTTCAAAGGATAAGCGAACCGAAGAGGGAATGTATTCGCCTTGTTTGTTTTTCTTACCCTCCCATTGCATACAGGAATTGTTATCAAGTTCAATGAGAAGGGAGACCACATCTCCAACCGTATCAAGTTTAAAATCCACAAATTCAGTAACACCGACTCCAAGGGCACCGGCTATGCTTTGAAGTTGATCAAATTTAGGATTCCTTGCGCCTGTCTCATATCTTCTGATCTGGCTGTAGTCAATTCCGGAAGCAACACTTAGTTCTTCCTGTGTCATTCCGCGCAGCTTGCGGAAATACTTTATTTTCTTTGAAATATCATCATTCTTATTTGTCATTTGCACCTACCTCCCTTACAGAAACCAATTATAACACCTTAGTGACCAAAAGGATACAAAAATTTGAAAAAATACTTGACGCAACCAAATGGTCACAATATAATAAAAGTAACCAAATGGTTACATTAAAGCGTAACAACAGTGTTGGTGAAAAAATAGGAACAAAACAAAAGGGAGGCGGTTTACATGATCAGAACAATCGGAAAAGGCTTTTTATGGTTGGTAAAGGGACTCGGCTTTGTAGGTCTCTGGTTACTGAAAGCAGCTTTAGAAGCAGCGAAATTAACATTGTTACTCTTTGGAATGGTGCTTCGGATCGTGCTTGCTTTCGTCGGCGGCTGCACACAGTTTTGATTGGGGGTGATGATTATGAGAAGAATAATTATTCTTGCCCTGGCTTTGCTTGTAGTAATCACCGGATGTGCTCAGATGCAGAATCATTATGAGACTCAGGGAAGTACTGATGATCAATATGAAAGCATTATAACTGAAGTCGGAGTGACCGAGATAATAGATGTGGAAGAAACAATTCCGTCAGATGTGGATAATAGCACTACTGATGACGAAGATGTAACTCAGGGAGTGGCATTGGAAACATCATCAGGTACGACAACTGAGCTGCCAGATATTAATGATGATAATCCTGCTTCGGTTACACCAACGATTCAGGAACCTACTGTTACGACAACAGAAGAGAAGTCTGAAACTCCGGCAACAGTTGAAGAGGCTCCTTCTGAAGAACCGGTGACAGAACAGACTACTGAACCGGAAGTTACTACACAACAGACAGAGCCTGCGAATGCAAGTGTCTCATATAGTCCTGATCGTGTTGTATCGCTTGCTATCTCAAAGTGTATAGCAGGCGGAATGATCCTGACAACTGAGAATCTCAACATGCTGCTTGCGAATGGAAGTATAACGGAAGAAGAGTATAACTCATATTATCCATATG
>Ga0129307_1000252_pt1 | contig 92506 bp, 73 predicted proteins | sample P1105metagenome_FD_94437 | JGI IMG/M metagenome (GOLD analysis project Ga0129307, IMG submission 94437) | Capybara group fecal microbial communities from Wisconsin, USA - P1105 metagenome | ecosystem: Host-associated > Mammals > Digestive system > Large intestine > Fecal | place: USA: Wisconsin... | reverse complement strand
GTGGGATTCGAACCCACGTCCCTCAAGGGGCATCATGATTTCGAGTCATGTCCGTTATGACCACTTCGATACCACTGCGTATTTAATTTAACTATAAAACTGCGAGAAAACTGCGAGAAAGCCGATTGCAAACACAACTGTGAACACCGCCGAAACCACGCAGAACAGGGATGAATCAAAGTGCGGCAAGCTCAGAAACGACTATGTTTCGAGTCATGTCCGTTATGACCACTTCGATACCACTGCATAAAATCACTATGATATTATACCACATCGGCATTATAAAATCAAGAGCATTGTAAAAAAATAATGTTATAACTAAAAGGAGCAGTTCTTACTGCTCCTTTTTAATTTTTGTAAGCAGGAACATTCTGCCGCTGAAGGGGGGAATATCCATAGCGAGCCTGCCGTTCCCGCAGGAAAACTTCGTACTGCCGACGGGTGTCGTCCCGCTGTAGCGCTGCTCGTCGGAGTCAATGAGAAGCTCCGCATTATACTCCCCGCCAACAGTCACGGAATAGCCTGCCTGATACCAGTCCGAGAAATTGAACACTGCCAGTATATCGCCGTCAGCGGACTTCCTGCGAATGGCGTAAACGCACCTCTCAACGGAATTGCAGTCCGCCCATTCAAAGTTGGTGGGATCGTAGTCATAGTGCAGCGCATTGTATTCAAGGTAGATACGGTTCAGTTTTTTTATGTACTCGCGGAAGGAATCATGGAGGGGATATTTCAGCATATCCCAATCCTGCTCTCTTTTTTCGTCCCACTCGCGGAGCTGAGCGAATTCGCTTCCCATAAAATTCAGCTTTTTCCCGGGGTGAACGATCATATACATATAAAGAGCTCTTGCCTGGGGAAACTTTGCATCATACTGCCCGTTCATCTTCTGTGCGACGGTAGCCTTTCCGTGCACGGCCTCGTCATGGGACAGGGGCAGAATGAATTTCTCGTTATAGAAATACAGCATGGAAAAGGTGAGCTTGTGGTAATCCCTTGAACGGTACATGGGGGCGCTCTGAAAGTACTCCAGCGTATCGTGCATCCAGCCCAGATCCCATTTATAATCGAAGCCCAGTCCTCCGTCGAAAACGGGAGCCGCTACCTTCGGATAGGCAGAGGAATCCTCGGCAGAGATCACAGCGGAGGGGTGCCTTGCTTTGAGGCCGCAGTTCATCGATCTCAGCAGCTCTATGGCCGGGCCGTTCTCTCCGCGGCGCTCGTCGCCGTTTATATATATCATATTTCTTATGGCGTCCATGCGCAGTCCGTCGAAGTGGTACACGCTGAGCCACTGATCCGCGGCAGACTTTATAAAGGAGTGCACCTCGCCTCTGGTATGATCGAAATTACGGCTTCCCCACTCATTATAGCCGCGTTCGTCGTCGGGATACTCATAGAGCTTTGTGCCGTCATACTCTGTAAGTCCGTAGTGATCGACCGCAAAATGTACGGGAATGAAGTCCATTATGACTCCTATACCTCGTCTGTGGCACTTATCCACCAGCTCCATGAGCTCCTTGGGAGAACCGTATCTTGAAGTTGGAGCGAAGAAGCCGATACTCTGATAGCCCCATGATTCGTCGCAGGGGTGCTCGCTGAGAGGCATCAGCTCAATATAGTTATACCCGAACTCACACACATAGTCTATCAGCATATCCGCTATTTCGGAATAGCTGTACCAGCCGTTCTCATCCTCATCGGAGCGTCTTTTCCAGGACCCGAGGTGGACCTCGTAGATATTCATGGGCTTGTCGCGGCAGTCCGACCGATTTTCCAGCCACTCCCCGTCGCTGAAGCTGTAGCCCTTCACATCTCTTATCACCGAGCAGGTACCTGGGCGCACCTCCATGCCGTAGCCGTAGGGATCGCAGTGATCCGTGAAGCCGCCCTTCCTGTCAAAAACACGGTATTTGTACCGCATACCCTCTCCTGCCCCGGGCACGGATATTTCGTAAAACCTTCCGTCCTCCACAGGCTTCATGGGAAGCTCCTCCCAACCGCTGAAATCTCCTATAATGGAAACCCCCGTAGCGTTGGGAGCATATGTGCGGAACACCGTTCCGCTGCCGCAGAGGTGTGCGCCGAGGTAATTGTAAGCCTCAAACTCATCGCCGCTGTAAAAATTCCTTATATCCATACTATCAACTCCGTAAAACCATCTCTCTGCACTGATTATATCACGACATACGGTCAAAGTCAACGCCGCAGGGCGCTGAAAAGCGGAAGCCCGCAGAGCACACCGTGCTCTGCGGGCTTCTTTCGGACTTACTTAAAGTCATATCAGTTATTCCTTGCGGCCTGTTTTGCCGCACCGTTCTTGGGCGTCTTTTCGATAACGACCTTTGAGTCGATCTTTGAATCGTTTACCGCCCAGACGTTATTATGGGTCTTGCAGAAAATGACCACGTCGTATCTGAACTGATCCATAGAGGTATCCGCAGTAGCCAGATCCACCTCAACGTCCAGATCCGCAGCTGTAATATCATTGATGACGTCCTTCGGACCCACTATCTTTATGGGCAGTCTTTCGGTACGTATCGTATAGTCATAATCGTCGTTGGGAACGTTCATAAGGTCTATATTGCTGTTGGAGAGGGTCATCTCCCTTGAAGCGAGGTTCTCGTCGTTCAGCTTGACAATTACGGATTCGATACCCGACACGTTCATTATATCGTCCGACGGAAGCAGACTGCTTACAGAGACCTCCTTTGAATATCCTATATCCAGATCGCGGAGATTGATCTTAATATCCTTTTTATCGTCAAGATTGATCTCGGAGTTCTTGGAAGCAAGGATTATCTCCGGGGGAGTTATGGTAAAGCTGATAAAGTCCGTATCGAAATTGGATTTCGGCGGCACTGAGATATTCGGCTTCAGAGTTACCGTCTTCTGAGTGAGGACGGGTATATCTATACCCACGATCGTAGGCTCGAAGGATATGTAATCCTGATCTATCTCGGTACCCTCCGCATCATACAGCTGGAAGCTGCTGCTGTTGATGCCGACCACTGAGGAGTCAAGCTTCATTTCCTTGTCCGTTACCGCAAAGCACTCTGCTATCCTTGCCAGCTTTGAAGCGGGACCCGTGATAGTGATCTCCTCGGGATTGCACTTTGAATTCTCGCCGAGCATCCTGTCCTCGGCAGGGATTATATTGGGGTGCTTGGGCTTTATTGGGAAAACAGCAGACCTGAATTCATCAAGCTCAACCGTCACGGTCTGGGGCGTTACCCTGTAATTGGTGAAATCCACTCCGTTTGTAGACTCGACCTTGACGCTGAGGGTCTTCTTGCCCGCCGTGGAAACGCTGCTGAAATCCAGATAAGCCCTGAGGGTCTCGGCAGTCAGACGATTGTAATCCGTACGGCTGCAATCAAAGGTGACCTTGACGTGATCGGGAACCTGACTTATGGGCTTAAGGCCGTTTTCCGCAGCAAGGGTGCCGCTCATATCCACTACCAGCGGTATATTGCCAACCGTCTTTGTCTCCGCAGCATACTGCGTCATAGCCACTATGAACCATGCCGCCACCGCGCAGAAAAGGGATATTATCAGGAGGATGATATTACGTTTTGCGACATTTTTCTTCTTCCTGAGATTCTGGATCACGTTCATTCCTTCTCCCTCCTTCCGGAGTCTGAAGAAAAGAGCTTTCTCCTGCCTATTGAGATCTCGGTCCTGTCGTTGAAGATATTCTCCTCCAGGAGAGTTTTCAGCTTTTCGCGGGTATAGTCCCTTGTGAGCTCGCCGTTCAGGGCGACGGAGATCTGTCCTGTCTCCTCCGAAACAACTATTACTATCGCGTCGGAGTTCTCGCTCATTCCTATGGCAGCTCTGTGACGCGAGCCCAGCTTCTTGTTGATAAGAGCGTCCTTGGCAGGCTTCGGCAGGAAGCAGGCGGCTGCGAGGATTATACCGTCGCGCATTATGACCGCTCCGTCATGGAGGGGCGTTTTCGGATAGAAGATATTGCCGAAGACCTCCTTGCTGGGGACGGCGTTGAGAATGGTGCCCGTCTCGATCTGTTCGCCGAGGCGGACCTGCCGTTCAACAACGATAAGGGCGCCCGTACAGGTAGCTGAGAGCTCCACGCAGGAATCGCATATGGCGTCGATAGCGGGAGTCCATTTCTGCTTCATCTCGTCGGTATCCTGACCGAGGCCGAAGAAGCGTATGCCGAACTTGCTTCGTCCCGCCTTTTCAAGAGCTCTCCTGAGCTCGGGCTGGAAGAGGACGATCATGGCGAGAACGCCCATGTTCAGAGTTTTTTTCAGCAGATAGCTCACTACCTTCAGCCCGATGAAATCGCTTATGAAGTATCCTGCCACGAGGAAGATAATGCCCTTTATCAGCTGACCCGCACGGGTCTCGCGGATAAGCTTCAGCAGCAGATATATTACATATGTAAGTATAAGAACATCGATAAGGTCGATGAACTTGAAGGTCTTGATGACGCTGAGGAAAGCTTCAAGGATCTCATGTGCAGAGGCCTTCGCCGAAGACTGTAAAAGCATTTATCTCACCTCCCGCTGATCGGATTTCTATTGGATATGTACGCTGCAAGGACTACTGTCCTCACAGCTGACTGCGCAATACCGCATAATAATATTGTACCACAAATTCAGATAATTTCAATAGTTTTTTACGAATTTGGTAAATTTTTCAAAGTTTTAACATTATTTATCAGTTTTTCCACCTCTCTTTCCGTATTGAAAACAGAAGGAGCAAAGCGGACGGTACCCTGTCTCGTACCGAGAGAGGCGTGAGCAAGAGCTGCACAGTGAAAACCCGCACGGAGACAGAAGCCTCTCTCCGCAAGGAGCTCCGCAGCCCTTTCCGACGGTATGCCGTCGATATTGAAAGACACCACGGGAGCGTAGCGGCAGCCGTCGCTGCGGTATACCGTCACGCCTCCCATCTTTCTCAGCTCCGAAACGAACAGCCTGCACAGGCTCTCCTCATAGGCGCATATTCTCCCGATACCCGTACTGCGTATGAAGTCTATCCCCGCCCCCACGGTAACGGCTCCGATGATATTCGGCGTGCCGCTTTCGAGGCTGTCTGGCAGCACCTCGGGCTGGAATATATTCAGGGAAGAGCTCCCTGTACCTCCGTATATTATGGGCGGTATGGAATATTCACCATCTGTGAGGAGAAGTCCCGTCCCCGTAATGCCGTAAAGTCCCTTATGCCCGGAGGTACAGAGTATATTTATCCCGTGGGACAGCTTTATATCGAAATGTCCGCAGGCCTGGGCCCCGTCCGCGATAAAGCATATCCCGTATTCCCTGCAAAGCTCGCCTATCCTGCGGTAAGGCAGGAGCTGCCCCGTGACGTTTCCCGCCACAGTGCAGACCACAGCTCTTGTGTCGCTGCGGATAAGGCTCCTGAAGCTCTCCACAGTCTGTTCGTCGTCATCGAAGACCTCGGCAACGGACAGGCTTATCTGCTTGCCCGCAGCAAGTGCGGCTGCGGGACGAAGAACGGAATTATGCTCGATACCGCTTATAATGAGATGACCGCCACGGGACATTATCCCCTGAACGGCCATATTGAGAGCATATGTGCAGTTAAGCGTAAAAACGGTATTTTCGGGTTCTGCGCCAAAAAACTCCGCAGCAGTTTCCCGTGCGGAGTAAAGGGCCTCGGAGCTGCGCAGAGCCAGCTCGTGGCCGCCCCTGCCGGCATTCCCGCCGAAATGTCTTACGGCGTATTCGGCAGCGCGGCGGACTGCCGCAGGCTTAGGAAAGGTAGTTGCGGCGTTGTCAAAGTTGATCATGGCCGCCGCCTTCCTCTTCCTCAAAGGGTATGCCGTAATAACGAAGCATATCCGCCGCCGCACGGCCGTCTCCGTTTATGTGCAGCGAAAAGCCGCAGCCCCGCCCGCTGCTTTTTTCTGTCCTTTTTACGGTGCACGCCAGTCCCCTTGAGCGGAGAAGGCGCTGAGCCTTCACCGCATAGGTATAGGACGGCATGATAAAAACGCATTTGTTCAGAAGTATCACCCCTGACTGCTGCGTATCGCGCAGTCGGTCGTGATCTGCGGTACATCTTATTATATGTGGAGAGAGCCCTCATTGATATAAAAAGCTCACGCTTTCCTGACAGCCTCCTTCATTTCCCTTACGAACTCGCCCACATAGGGAGCCGCCTCCCTGCCGTATTTTTCCAGTATACGGATTATAGCCGAGCCCACGATAGCGCCGTCGGAGACCTCCGCCATAGCCCTTGCCTGCTCCGGCTTTGAGATACCGAAGCCCACGGCGCAGGGCACCTTTGTATTCTCACGGATCACCTTTACAATATCGCCGATATTGGTGTTTATCTCGCTTCTCACTCCCGTAACGCCGAGGCTTGAAACGATGTAGATGAAGCCCTCGGCTTCCTTTGCTATCATAGCGATGCGGTTTTCCGAGGTGGGAGCTATCAGCGAAATAAGATCCACTCCGTACTGCCTTGCCACAGCCGAGAACTCATCCTTCTCCTCGAAAGGCAGATCTGGGAGTATGATACCGTCCACTCCCGACTCGCAGCACCTTGCCATAAAGCGCTCCGCGTCATATGAATAGACCACATTTGCGTAGGTCATGAACACAAAGGGTATCTTCACGTCCCTGCGGAGCTCCTTTACCAGCCCGAATATCTTATCCGTAGTAACTCCCCCCGCAAGAGCGCGGATATTGGCTCCCTGTATAACGGGGCCCTCCGCCGTGGGATCGGAAAAGGGTATGCCCAGCTCTATGAGGTCGGCGCCGTTTTCCGCAGCCGCACGGACTACCTCCGCGGTAGTCTCAAGGTCTGGGTCGCCGCAGGTTATAAAGGGTATGAAGGCCTTTCCGTTCTCAAAGGCAGCTCTGATATTACTCATATATATCCTCCCCTCTGTAGCGGGCTATAGCGGCGCAGTCCTTGTCGCCGCGTCCCGAAACGGTAACGATGATTATCCTGTCCCTGTCCATAGTCGGAGCCAGCTTCATGGCATAGGCTATGGCGTGAGCCGACTCGATAGCGGGGATTATGCCCTCTGTCCGTGAAAGGTACTCAAAGGCGTTCACCGCCTCCTCGTCGGTTACGGGAACATATTCCGCCCTGCCGATATCGTGGAGATAAGCGTGCTCGGGGCCCACTCCGGGGTAGTCCAGACCTGCGGATATGGAGTAAACGGGAGCTATCTGACCGTACTCGTCCTGACAGAAGTAGGACTTCATACCGTGGAAAATGCCTATTCTTCCCGTGTTCACGGTAGCGGCAGTCTCAAAGGTATCGATGCCCCTGCCAGCAGCCTCGCAGCCAATGAGCCTTACTCCCTCGTCGGGAATGAAGTGATGGAAGCTGCCGATAGCGTTGGAGCCGCCGCCCACGCAGGCGATAACGGCGTCGGGGAGCCTGCCCTCCGTCTCCAGTATCTGAGCCCTTGCCTCGCGGGAGATGACCGCCTGAAAATCACGGACTATAGTCGGGAATGGGTGGGGGCCCATTACGGAGCCGAGACAGTAGTGGGTGTCGTCGATACGGGAGGTCCACTCGCGCATGGCCTCGGAGACCGCGTCCTTTAGGGTAGCGGTGCCGCTCTTTACGGGGATAACGTCGGCGCCGAGGAGCTTCATGCGGTAAACGTTGAGAGCCTGACGCTTTGTGTCCTCCTCACCCATGAAAACCACGCACTCCATATCGAGAAGAGCCGCCGCCGTAGCCGTGGCAACTCCGTGCTGACCTGCGCCCGTTTCTGCGATAAGGCGGGTCTTGCCCATTTTCTTTGCAAGGAGAGCCTGACCGAGCACGTTGTTGATCTTATGGGAGCCCGTGTGATTGAGATCCTCTCTCTTAAGATATATCTTAGCGCCGCCCAGCTCCCTTGTGAGCTTGTCGGCGCGGTAGAGCAGAGAGGGTCTGCCGGCATAGTTATTGAGGAGCTCGGTGAGCTCACGGTTGAATCCGGGATCGTTTTTATAATGGTCGTAGGCCTTTTCCAGCTCTATGACCGCATTCATAAGCGTTTCGGGGATATACTGACCGCCGTGAACGCCGAACCGTCCTTTTGACTGTGACATAACATCTATCCTTTCGTCATGTATTTCTTACCGCCTCCGCAAAGGCTTTCATCTTTTCAAAGTCCTTGAAGCCCTCTGTTTCAAGGCAGGAGCTTGCGTCCACACCATAAGGCCTCAGTTTTTTTATGGCTTCGCCGACATTTTCCGCCGTCAGACCGCCTGCAAGAAAGTACGGTCTTTTGACGCCGACTATCAGACTGTGATCGAAGGTCTTTCCCGTACCGGTACCCGAATCAAGCAGGATATAGTCCGCAGTGCTTTTTTCTGCCGCTATGACATCCTCCGCCGAGTGTATTTTGAATGCCTTTATCACAGGCTTTCCCGTACGGCGCCTGAGCTCGGCAATGTATCTGTCATCCTCATTTCCGTGGAGCTGTATCACATCAAGCATTTCGGCGTAGTATCCGCAGATATTGTCTATGGGCTCATTCACGAACACCCCGGCCTTCCGCACATCATAGCCGTGAGCATAGCTTTCCAGCTCGCAGAATGTACCGAGACCAACCGTGCGCCGGAAGCCCTCACTCAGTATGAACCCGATATAATCCACGCCAAGCTCGCAGGCATTTATAACGTCCTTCGGCTTCATCATTCCGCACATCTTTATCTTAGTCATATTATCCTTTCAGCTCTCTGAGCTTTGCCTTTTTGTCTTCAGCCCTCATAAGCGTCTCACCTATGAGCACCGCATTCACTCCCGCCTCACGGAGCAGTCTTATATCCTCCGCCGTTTTCACACCGCTTTCGGAAACGAAGCTCACATCTGCGGGAGCAAGCTCCCGCAGTCGGCGGCTGTTGCCCGTATCCACGGAAAAATCCTTCAGGTTCCTGTTATTTACGCCTATGATACGGGCTCCCGCGGCAACAGCCGCCCGAAGCTCCGCTTCGTCGTGAGCTTCGACGAGGGCAGATAAGCCGAGCTCATCGCATACTGCGATATATTCGCTTATCTGCTGCTGCGAGAGTATTGAGCAGATAAGCAGGACTGCCTTTGCTCCGAGGAGCTTCGCCTCGTAGATCATATACTCGTCCACTGTAAAGTCCTTGCGCAGGCAGGGTATGCTCACCCTTTCCGCGATCTCCCGCAGGTATTCGTCGCTGCCGAGAAACCATTTCGGCTCCGTGAGGACCGAGATGCAGTCCGCCCCGGCAGCCTCGTACTCCTCCGCTATCCTGAGATAGGGGAAATCCTCCGCTATCACGCCCTTGGAGGGGGAAGCCTTCTTGCACTCGCATATAAAGGCAATGTCATCTTTTTTAAGGGCCCTTTCAAACTCAAAGCCGCCTTTGGGGAGCTCGGAAGCCAGCCTTTTTACATCCTCCGCGGATATATTTTTCTTTGCCGCAGCCACCCGCTCACGGGCATGGTCTGCAAGCCTGTCGAGAATGGTCATAAGTCTCAGCTCCTCGACTCTGCGATGAATTTTTCCATAACAGCCAGTGCGGAGCCGTCGTCTATGAGCTCTGCCGCCCTGATGATACCGTCAGCCATAGACTCAGCCTTTCCGCCTATATAGATAGCCGCGCCGGCGTTCATCAGCACCGCGTTTCTCTTGTGTCCCTTGATGCTGCCGTCGAGTATGCCTCTTGTGATAGCCGCATTCTCCCCGGGAGTACCGCCCTTCAGATCCTCCCTCGTGCAACGCTCGAAGCCGAACTGCTCGGGAATGATCTCGTAATTCTTCATCCAGCCGTTCCTGTACTCGCATACGGCTGTGGGAGCGCTCATTGAGATCTCGTCCAGCTTATCCTTGCCGAATACCACCATACCGTTCTGCGAACCCAGCTTCATAAGCACCTCCGCAACGGGCTCCAGGAGCACGCTGTCATATACTCCGAGGAGGTGGTGCCTGGGGCAGGCGGGATTGGTCAGCGGTCCCAGGATATTGAACACCGTGCGGAAGCCCAGCTCCTTGCGGATAGGTCCCACGTACTTCATGGAGGTGTGGTACTTCTGAGCGAAGAAGAAGCAGAATCCCACATTCTCGAGGAGCTCCCTGCACTTGTCGGGCTCGAGGCTGATATTGGCACCGAGAGCCTCGAGGCAGTCGGCAGTACCCGAAAGTGAGGAAGCTGCCCGGTTGCCGTGCTTTGACACCTTTATACCCGAAGCCGCGATGACGAATGCCGAGGTAGTGGAGATGTTGAAGCTCTGGGCGTTATCGCCGCCTGTTCCCACTATCTCCAGCAGGTCCATATCGTTCTCGAATTTTACGGCTGCGTCGCGCATAGCCGCCGCGCAGCCCGTTATCTCGTCAATGGTCTCGGCCTTGGTGCTCTTGGTAGAGAGAGCCGAAAGGAAGGCCGCATTCTGCGTAGCCGTTGTCTCTCCCGCCATTATCTCGGATATTACCTTATATGCCTCGTCGTAGGTGAGGTCCTCCTTGTTCACTATCTTTACTATTGCTTCCTTGATCATAATAACAACTCCTTACAATTCTATAAAATTCCTGAGCATTGTTCTGCCGTCGGGAGTCATTATGGACTCCGGGTGGAACTGTACTCCGTATATTGGATATTCCTTATGCTGAACAGCCATTATCTCTCCGTCGTCCGCAAGGGCGGTCACCTCAAAGCAGTCGGGAAGAGTATCCGCGTCCGCCGCAAGGGAGTGATACCTTGCCACGGGAGCTCCCTCGTCAATGCCCCTGAAAATGGGACTTCCGTTCATAAAGCTGATGACGGACTGCTTTCCGTGCATGAGCTCCTTTGCGTAGGTTATCCTTGCGCCGTAGGCCGCACATATTGCCTGATGACCGAGACACACCCCGAGGGTAGGTATCTTCCTGCACACCGTTCCCGCCGCCTCTATAATTATTCCCGCGTCCTCGGGACGTCCGGGGCCGGGAGAGATTATTATCCTGTCGGGAGCAAGCTTCTCTATCTCCTCCACAGTCATCTCGTCGTTGCGTATCACCCTTATATCGGGGCATATCTCTCCGATGAGCTGATACAGGTTATATGAAAAGCTGTCGTAATTATCTATAAGAAGGATCATTCGTCCGCCTCCTCTGCCATTTTAAGCGCATTCACCACAGCCGCCGCCTTGTTGATGCACTCCTGATATTCCTTTTCGGGGACCGAATCCGCAACGATACCCGCTCCGCTCCTTACAAAGACCTTGCCGTTCTTCTTGTAGGCGATGCGGATGGCGATACAGGTATCGAGGTTTCCCGTGAAGTCGATATAACCGATAGCGCCGCCGTATATCCCGCGCTTGTTGTTTTCCAGCTCCGCTATCAGCTGACAGGCGCGTATCTTGGGAGCACCCGACAGCGTACCCGCAGGCAGCACCGCGCTGACCGCGTCAAGTCCGTCGAACTCCTCCCTTATCTCTCCCCTTACGGTGGAGCCTATATGCATAACGTGGGAGTACCTTTCTATACTGTGGAGCTTTTCCACCTGAACGCTTCCGAATTTACTTATCTTGCCGAGGTCGTTCCGTCCGAGGTCGACCAGCATATTGTGCTCTGCAAGCTCCTTTTCGTCTGCAAGCAGGTCAGCTTCAAGAGCTTTGTCCTCCTTCTCCGTCTTTCCGCGGGGACGGGTACCTGCAAGAGGAAATGTATGGAGTACTCCGTCCTCCAGCTTCACCAGGGTCTCGGGAGAAGCGCCTGCTATCTCCACATCGGTGCCCGAGAAATAGAACATATAGGGGGACGGGTTTATGGTCCTGAGAACGCGGTAGGTATTGAGCAGACTTCCCTCAAATCCTGCGCTGAGGCGGTTTGAGAGCACTATCTGGAAAATATCGCCCTCGCGGATATGCCTCTTTGCCTTTTCCACCATCCCGCAGTACTGCTCCTTGTCGAAAAGAGCGGTGACCTCAGTGGTCAGGCGGCCTGAGGGCTCCTTTTTCCTCTCGCCGTTCCTCAGGAGCTCCGCCATCTGTCTGAGCTCCATTTTTGCCTTGTTGTAGCCCGCCTCGCCCTCGCTGAGCCTCATATTTGCAATGAGTATGAGCTTCTGACGGAAGTTGTCGAAGGCTATGACCTTGTCGAAGAGCATGAGGTCAACGTCCTTGAAGCTCTCGGTATCCTGCACATCGGTGCGGAGCGTCTTTTCGGCATAGGCAAGGAAATCGTAGGAGAAGTATCCTGCAAGTCCTCCTGTGAAGGGCGGAAGATAATCAAATCTCGGACTTCTGTAATTTGAGAGTATCTGTCTTATCTGTACCGACGGATCATCTGTTTTCATCTTAACGTCGCCGATAGTGAGCTCGCTTCCCACAGCGGTTATCAGGAGCTTAGGGTCGTATCCGAGGAAGGTATAGCGTCCCCACTTTTCCTTCTCCGCCACCGATTCCAGCATATAGCAGTGGGAGGAAACGTTTTTCAGTGTCATAATGGCTTCGATAGGCGTGCATATATCGGACATTATCTCGCAGCTCACGGGAAGAATGTCGTATCTGCCGCTTTCGGCAAGCTCTCTGACTGTTTCGTATTCGGGTAAAAATCTCATAGTAAGCACCTCCGCAGTCTGCCGGGAAAATAAAAAAGCCCCTGACAGACCTCTTTGATCTGTCAAGGACGAATAATACTATCCGCGGTACCACCTTGATTCACGGCTGAGCCGTGCGCTTTGCAGGATACTGACATATCCCTGATGATTAACGCACATCCTTACGTTGCAGAATACTCTGACCACGGCATATTTTCCGAAGCACATACTCTCACATATGAAAGCCGCGCCTGTTCCCAGGCTCGCGCCCGTCCATGTTTCCAAGCTCGCACCCGTTCACACCCAAGCACACGCCCTTCATATCAAAGCTCACACTCTTATACGAAAGCCGCATCTGTTTCCAGGCCCGCACCCGTTCATGTTTCCAGGCTCGCACCCTTTCATGCCGCACCCATTTGACTGCACCCTCGGCGGTCCATTTGCTAATCTGTTTTTCACCCGACTCTCAGCAGCACGGGCTCTCTGTGGAAGCATAATTAGCTTTATCTCCGCTTCAACGGTTTTATTAAGAGCATTATATCACTAAATTTTTTAAATGTCAAGTAGTGATTAATGTTTTTTTATTTAAATTTCTAAAGCGTAAAATCAGAGCTGATCCGCCAGCTCAAACACCAGTTTTTCCGTTTTTGCCCAGCCGAGACAGGGATCTGTTATGGATTTTCCGTAGACATTCTCGCCTATCTTCTGTGCGCCGTCCTCTATATAGCTCTCGATCATAAGCCCCTTTACCAGCTTCTTGATCTCGTCGCTGTGGCGCATACTGTGGAGTATCTCCTTTGATATGCGTATCTGCTCCTCATAGCGCTTTCCCGAGTTGGAGTGATTGGTGTCCACGATAAGCGCGGGATTTTTCAGGTCCTTTTCCGCGTACACCCTTGCAAGGCTTGCAAGACTCTCGAAGTGATAGTTTGGGAAGGACTGTCCCCTGTCGTTGACATAGCCGCGGAGTATGGCATGGGCATAGGGATTGCCGTCGCTCCTTACCTCGCAGCCTCTGTAGATGAAGGCATGCTTATGCTGTGCGGCGGTTATGGAGTTCATCATTACGGATATATCTCCGCCTGTGGGATTTTTCATGCCCACGGGAATGTCAACGCCGCTGGAAACGAGCCTGTGCTGCTGATTTTCCACGGAACGGGCTCCGATAGCGATATAGGACAACAGATCGTCAAGGTAGCTGAAATTCTCGGGATACAGCATCTCGTCCGCAGAGCTGAAGCCCGTTTCCGCAAGCACTCTCATGTGGAGGTTTCTCACGGCGATGATACCGCTTTTCAGGTCGGGCATAGCCGTCGGGTCGGGCTGGTGGAGCATTCCCTTGTAGCCGTCGCCGGTGGTACGGGGCTTGCCGGTGTATATCCTCGGTATCATGAGTATCTTGTCGCTGACCTTTTCCTGCAGCTCCCTGAGCCTTGTGATATAGTCGATAACGCTGTCCTCGCTGTCTGCCGAGCAGGGACCGATGACCAGCAGGAACTTATCCGACTCCCCGCGGAATATCTTCTTGATCTCCTCGTCACGGGCAGCCTTTATATCTTTCAGTTCCTGAGAGAGCGGATGAGCAGCCTTCAGCTCCGAGGGGTGAGGCAGCTCACGTATGATATTAAGTGCCATATAAGTATTTCCTTTCAGAACGGATTTTTATACCGCAGCAGCGGCGTCATGCTCTCAGCCAGTCCGTACCGAAGCGCAGAGCGAGCTGGTCGCAGAGTACAAGAGCGGTAATGCTGTCTGCCACTACTCTCGCACGGTGTACTATAGCGGGATCGTGGCGTCCCTTTATCTGAAGCGTTGTGTTTTCCATGGTGTTCATATCGACAGTCTGCTGTTCCATGAATATTGACGGAGTAGGCTTTACTGCGATCCTGAAAAGCAGTGGCATACCTGTGGATATACCTCCCAGGATACCTCCGTTGTTATTGGTATCGGCAGTTATCACGCCGTCTTTGCTGCGAAAGCAGTCGTTGCACTGACTTCCCCGCATATCGGCAGTTCCGAAGCCTGCGCCGAACTCAACGCCCTTTACGGCAGGGATAGAGAAAAGAGCATGAGAGAGCACGCCCTCGAGGGTATCGAACCAGGGCTCGCCCACTCCCGCGGGAAATCCCGTGACAATGGTCTCCAGTCTTCCACCCACGCTGTCGCCCTCCTGCCTTGCAGCAGCTATGGCAGCCTGCATCTCCTCTGATCTCTCGTCGTCCAGGACCGCAAATTCCAGTCCGCCGAGCTTATCCATATCAGCGTCTGTGTCCGAGAAACCGCGGTCAAAGATACCGCCGCAGGAAAGGATATGGGTAGCTATCCTTATATTTTTTTCACGCAGAGCTCCGATGGCCACAGCTCCCGCAGCCACAATGCCCGCGGTTATCCTGCCCGAGAAATGCCCGCCGCCTCTGAAGTCCTGAAAGCCGTGGTACTTCATCTGCGCCGAAAAGTCTGCATGACCGGGACGGGCTTTGTAAGCAAGCTCTCCGTAGTCCCCGCTCCTCGTGTCGCTGTTCTCTATAATGAAGGTAATGGGAGTACCCGTAGTTCTGCCGTTGAATACTCCGCTGACAATCCTCACCCTGTCGGGCTCGCGCCTTGCAGTTGAAAGAGCTCCCACTGAGCGGCGAAGATCCATCTGATGTGCGATGAACTCCGGATCCACGGGTATTCCGGGAGCCATACCGTCCAGTACCGCACCTATAGCGTCTCCGTGGCTCTCGCCGAATACCGTGACGGAAACGCCGGAGCCGAATGTATTCTTCATAGCAGATCCTCTCCTTCCTGCCGCAGCCGCACTGATACACCGGCCGCGGATATGTCTAAATTATATCATCTCCGCACTTTCCTGTCAACTCTGCAATTTAACGATTTGCAGGTTCAAAGCAATAAAGTAAAATGTCAATATTGTACAATTCCCGCTTTTCTCCGTGTCAGCGTGATGAACTGCTCCTGTTCCCGCAGTCCGTCATTTTGTTGTCACTATATACAAATGTTTCATAACATGGTAATTACTTTTACCAAATTCTTACTATTATTAACAAGATGTTAACAATTCTGTGAACAGAGTATGATATAATGTACCTGTACAATTTTTTGCACGCTATTTAATTTTTATGATCTGAAAGGATGATAAGCAATGAAAAACAATCTCTCAAAAAGGGTCAGGGCTTCCGTGCTGAGCCTTGCAATGGCGGTAACTGCTATCCCGGCGTACGCATACGCTCCCGTTACCGCAGCTACTCTCAATCCCGTAGCTGAGACCTCCCTCAAGGGACTCTCCAGGACCATGAAGGTAGACTCGGTATACGAGGGCACCTTCCCCGAAGACGGCGCCACCTCAGTCACCATTACTCTCAGCACCAGCTATTCCGGTCAGAGCTTCTCCTACGGCTTCGGCTGCTCCACTGCCGAATCCCCCTACTGGCTCGAGCTTGACAAGAGCGGCAAATGGATGGAGGGCGGCGCAGGCTCCAAGGTAGAGGGCACAGCCTGCAAGCTTGACAAGGCCACCAGCACCATTACCATAGACCTTCCCAAGGAAGGCGTAAAGCCCGGCGGAACCTTCGAGTTCAGGTGCTACTACTCCGCACACTGGGACAACTCCAAGGCTGACATGGTCGACAACTCCGTGACGCTTACGGGAGTTGAGTTCAAGGGCGGCGGAAGCTCCTCGTCGTCCTCGTCTTCATCGGGCGTTTCCACAAAGAACAAGAAGAGCGGCTCATGGAGCTTCAAGGACAACAAGGACGGAACGGCCACCGTATCCTCAACAGTAACCAAGCAGCTTGACGATCTGGATTACAAGCTCACCGTAGGCTACGACGAGGATTACTACACCTCCAAGGGCGAGACCATAGATGAGAGCACTCCCATAAACAGCCACAAGTTCAAGTACGGCGATTTCGGCATCAACGATCCCGAGGGCGTTACCATAGAGTCTCTCTACGTTGTTGTAGAGACCGATTTCGACGTTGACAAGTTCATGTACGGCTGCGGCACCAATGTAGAGCTGGGCTCGGCAGCAGATACCGAGTACGCAAAGCGGGGCAAGGTAGACGGCAAGGATGACGCAGGCTACTGGTACAACGAAATGGGCGAGGACTCCAGGGAGGAGTTCGAGGACGCCGGCGTTGAATTCGGCATCAAGGACATCGGCGAGGGAACCACTCTCGAGGGCGCAGGCAAGTACATCGAGTGTCTCTGGGACGTTCCCTCGGAGGTACAGAAGTGTCAGACCGCAGGCTCCGGCGACTCCATAGGCTTCCAGTTCTGGTACGGCACCAAGGACGCTTCAAAGTACACCGAGATCGACGAGGACGACGATGTTGTAATCACAAGCGCAGCCCTCACCTACACTGTTACCAAGACCATACCCTACACCAAGTCCATAAAGACCGCCATCAAGAAGACTCTCGACTGCACAGCCTCCTCCGACTCCAAGAAGAACCTTGAGGTAGCCTACTCCGATCTCGGAATAGAGCCGGATATGGACGTATACGCTATCCGCTTCGACGTTTCCGCAAAGAAGGACATAAAGAAGCTGGTCTACGGCACAGGCACAGGCACAACCAGCGAAGTTGACAAATACTGGTATCAGGAGCCCGTCAACTCCGTGGTTCTCGAGGCAGGCAAGTCCGCCGAGATCATGTGGATACTTCCCGCAGAGGTAGTAGGCTCCGAGCCTGCAAAGCACATAGTCAATCCCGACGGAAACGTGGTATTCGGCTATTACTACGGCGAAGCCGACACCATAACCGTTGACAATATCGAGGTATACTACGCTGTACCCGAGACAACGACCACGACCACAACTACTACCACTACCACAACTACCACCACCCTTGCTCAGCCCAAGGTAACAAAGTGGGGCGACGTAAACTGTGACGATACCGTTGATCTCAGCGACGCGGTGCTCATCATGCAGTCCATCTCCAACCCCAACAAGTACGGCATAAACGGAAGCCACAGCTCACACATCACAGAGCAGGGCAAGATCAACGGCGACGTTAACGCCAACGGCTCCGGAATAACCTCCGCAGACGCAACAACGCTTCAGAGATACCTCCTCGGAGCTATCAGCACGTTACCCGAATCATACAAATAACGTTGATTTAACGTTAATTTTCTTCAAGAGCCGCCCCGTTTGGGCGGCTCTTTTTTATTGAAAATCCCGAAAATCAACGAAATATTAGTATTTTTTTGCTCAACGGCTTTCATTTTTTGCGCTTTTATGATATAATTGTTTTCACTGACCGACCTGTGCGAAACTTTATTCGATCGGCAGTATTGCGTGGGGGTACGCAATATAAAAAAAGAAGGAGAAAGAAATGAGGGCAAATAAACTGATCGCAGCTGCGCTGTCATTGGTGCTATGTGCGGGCACTCTGCCTGCGCTTGACGCTTCCCCGGCAAAGGGAGCCGAAGCCGGCGCTGTTCCGGCCGCAACGTCAGAAAAGACGGCAGCAGCCAATGACGCAGCAATACCAGACACTGAAACCGTCGTTAACGCGCCTTCGGTCATAACCATAAAATTAGGCGATGTGAACGGCGACAGCTTCATCGACGCAACGGACGCTTCCGCCATACTCGCGGAATACGCTCTTCTTTCGGGCGGAAAGTCCTCGGGCTTTACCGCAGCGCAGACTCTTGCCGCCGATGTGAACAAGGACGGACTTGTTGACGCGGTGGACGCGTCAGACGTGCTTTCCTACTATGCTTACCTGTCCACCAGCGGCTCGCTGTCACTGGAAAACTATCTTGCACATGAACAGGCAGCCCGGACAACAACAACAACAACATCATCATCATCATCATCATCGACAACATCGACAACAACGGCGACCACAACTGCTGCTGCAACTACCACCTCAGCGGTACCGACTACTACTAAGGTGATGCCGGCGACCTCTGCCATAACGGCAGTGTACCACGCCACCACTACTACAGCTTCCACGTCAGCCACCTCCCGGGCAGTCTCCACAGTGACCTCCACAGCGCCTGTCACCCTTTCATCGACAGCTCCCGCTGCCGGCACTACAACAGCTGCCGTTACCGCAGCACCGACGACTTCCACGACGACTGCCGCTCCCACAACTACCACCACAACGGCGGCTCAGGCCACGACGACCGCAACAGCTGTCACTACCACAACTATCCCGCCGGTGACAACGACATCCGCAGTCAGCGACCCAAACAGGGTGCAGAGGATACAGCTGACAGATTCCGATTTCACCATCACCGTAGGCGGACGCGCACTGTCCTTCGTGACCATGTTCCCTGTTTCCGCACAGGACAAGTCCGCGACATGGGAAAGCTCCGAGCCGAACATAGCAACTGTTGACGCTATCGGAAACATCACGGGAATATCCGAGGGAGAGTGTACCGTTACCGTAAAGAGCAAGGCAAATCCCGAGGTCTACGCCGATATAAAGGTTAAGGTCATCGACAGCACAAGGGTAAGGGAGATAATCCTCAGCAAGTACACCATGGAGCTGAACGTTGACCAGAAAGATATAGCCTATGTTACCATGAACCCCTCCACAGCTCTCGACAAGAACGAGATATGGACAAGCTCAGACGAGTCCGTGGCAAGCGTTGACAAATGGGGCAATGTCTGCGGCATATCCGAGGGAGAATGCACCATAACCGTATACAGCCGCTCAAATCCTGCCGTAAAGGCGGATATAAGCGTTGCTGTAAAGGATCCCAACAAGGTAAGCGGCATAAAGCTCAGCACAGACGAGCTTACAATACCCATCGACAAGAAAGGTATATCCTACGTCACCATGCTTCCCGCAAACGCCTCCGACAAGGAGGAGATATGGGTATGCTCCGACAGCCGCATCGCCAAAGTAGACCAAAACGGCTGGATAACAGGCGTGTCCGAGGGCTATTGTGCAGTTACGGTATACAGCAAGGCGAATCCAAACGTATACGCTTCCATAAAGGTACATATCACCGATCCGGGCAAGGTAAGGGAGATAAAGCTCTCCAGTACCGAACTGGAAATAGAGCCCGGAAAGCGCGGCATTTCCTATGTTACCATGCTTCCCGAGACCGCAGCCGATGTAACCGAGATCTGGTCCTCCTCCAATCCTGACATTGCTTCAGTAGATGAGTGGGGCAATATCCTCGGAGTCTCCGAGGGCACCTGCAAGATAACGGTACAGAGCGCCTCAAATCCCGAGGTAACGGCTGAAATAAAGGTAACCGTAAAAAACAGGACCACAACCTCCTCCGCAACTACGACGACTACTGCAACTACCGTAACATCATCAGTCACGACCTCCACAACAGCGGCAGCTCCCCAGCACCTCGTACAGGTGCAGAACGGAGTCACATACATTGACGGCATACTTGTTGTCAACAAATCCTACAAGCTCCCCGAGAGCTACGACGCAAAGGGCCTCAATCCCATTGTCGCCGACTCCTTCAGGAGGCTCTCTACGGAGGCCGCTTCAAAGGGACTCAGCATAGTCTGCACATCAGGCTACCGTTCCTATGCGGATCAGGAGAGGATATACAACAACTACGTTGCCGTTAACGGAGCGGAGATCACTGATACCTTCTCAGCAAGGCCGGGTCACTCCGAGCACCAGACAGGTCTCGCCATTGACGTCAATTCCATAAGCGACGCCTTTGAAGGGACTCCCGAGTGCAGATGGCTTGCCGAGAACGCCCACAGGTTCGGCTTTATAATACGCTATCCCAAGGGCATGGAAAACATCACGGGCTTCCGATACGAGCCGTGGCACATAAGGTATGTAGGGGCGGCGGCTGCCGAGGCTATATATACAAGCGGCCTGTGCCTTGAGGAATACCTTGGCATAGACTCATACTATCACTGATAACGAAGGGCTGCCGGAATTTATCCGGCAGCCCTGTTTTTATATCAAAGCAGCCCTCAGAAGCTCCGCCATGTGTCCGGAAGCTTATCCTGAGGGCAGGTACCTTGCCACTTCCTGACGGCAGCGCTCATATTGCCGCTTACATTATATTATGCAGAAAACGCAAAAAGGTACAAAGAAATTTCTTACAGCACAGGGCTTTGTCACCATTGTCAGCAATATGTAACCGTACTGTGACCGTCCGTAAGCAAATATTTCCAAACTGTATTCAAACCGAAATTGCTCTGTTATTGCATATTCCGCAGAAACAGGCTATAATAAGATCAAGGAAAAGGAAATAAAAGATCTCATAAAAAACTTCATTGTTCCTCATCCGGATGCCGACCATACCTCCCGGCGTCCGGGTCCCACGACGGTGCCGCACACCACCGTCCTCTGAACACACCTTTCGGAAAGAGAATAAACCGCCGGCGCAACAGTGTCGGCGGTTCTCTTCTGTCTGTGAAAGAGAACTGCTATACATAGGGACAAAGGCACCTCTGCCGAAGCCGAAGGAGGTGCGTTCCGGCAGAGGCTGACTCAATAATCATGCCTTACATATACAAGTGATTTCAGAGGCGTAAAAAGACGAAAAAGATCCCGTAATTGTAAGAACTCACAATTACGGGATCATATTTTTGTGCATAACAGAGAATTCAAAAATTATTTTTCCGTTATACAACCGTTTCGGGTTGATTCTGACCGCTTTTTTACCCCCTTATGGAAGGGCACTTCAAAGCGGAGCTTTTTATGCATTCGGGTTGAGAGTATTTCTCTTGCCCAGCAGGAAGGTCTGGATAAGTGAAGCGTCCGCGCTGGTAATACCGTTGGGATAGCCCTCAACGTCGGCTCTCTTCCTGCCCTCCTCGGTGATATGGTGGGCGTCGGAGCCGTTGAGACCGTACTTGTTGGGATTTGCGATAGACTGCATGATAAGAACTGCGTCTGACATATCAACGGAATCGTCGCAGTTAGCGTCGCCCCAGACAATATTGTCGGTATTCGGATCACCTTTGGTCGTTGTGGTCTCCGAGCCGTTGTCCTTTATGGTTACGTTATAGGAAATATCCACGTTATAGCAGTAATTATTCATATAGTAATTACCTGCGCCGCCGGTGATATTTACGACATATTCTCCTGCGGGAAGGGTATTGAACTTATCGGACTTAACGCTGTTTCCTGCACCGTCCGAAACAGTTACGGAAGCCGATCCTCCTAGATCATCGGCCATGTATCTGTTGGCAGCTCCGCTTCCGCTCTGGGGAGTTCCTCCGAAGACAAGTCCGCTCAGATCGAGCTCCTCGCCAACATTATAGACTGTCTTTGTGGGATAGGAGTCAACGCCCTTGAAGTTATAACCCGGATGAGTTGAGGGTACAGGCATCGTGGTTGTCACTGTAGTGGTGACGGTTGTGGTCGTTTCGATCGTGGTAGTGGTCGAAGAAGTGGTCAGAGTAGTTGTTGTGGTAGTAACAGGCTTTGTGGTGGTAGTCGTTGTAGTCTTGTCAACGACAACAGGCTGACCGCCGCCGCTCTTGCCGCCGTCAAGGTTGCTCTTGGCGCCCGACGAATAGAACTGATTGAGCGAGAGGCCGTTATTGCCGAGAGCTGTCTGATGATCGAGACCGATGAACTTTCCGCCGTCGGTCTGCCAGAGTGTCTTCTTGAGGATACCGTAACGTGCCGAATCCCATGTGAGGAAGTCATGGCTGAGAAGTCCGCCTGTATCACCCGAGTTGGGGTTCAGGCACCAGTAGGTGTGGTTGATGTGGTTCTTGAGCATATAATCTGCCAGGAGCTCCATCCACTTCTGATTCTTGGTTCCGTCAACGAAGCCGCCCCACTCGCCGATAAGGAGAGGAGCAATATCCTGATCGTTGATGTAAGCCCATGTATCGTACCAGTAATCGTCAAGGAGAGTCTGTGTGGTGAAGTTCTTGTCGAACCAGGTCTGAGCGTATACGGACGGGCCGTAGTCATGAGGTGAATAAACTATCTTGGACTGTCTCTCGGGTGTGGACATCTTTATGGGATAGTCCTTTGCACCGCGGAGGTTTCCGCCCCACCATGCGCCGTACCATTTCTTGTCGTCCTCGGTCTTGGGCTCCCATACGTCGGGAGTATCGAAGGTATAGCCCTTTTCGGTTATGGGGTACTGCTCGATTCCCTCGATGAAGATGAGGGCGTTGGGATTGACGTCGAGGATAGCCTCAGCGCACTTTGTAGCAGCGTATGCCCAGTTGTTCTCGTCCGTGGAATTGTCCCACTTTGCAATGGTGCTGGGGCAGGTATTGCCTGTGTATCCGCGCTTGCCGTGAGGCTCGTTCTTCAGGTCGTAGCCGAGAAGGGTATCGTCGTTTGCGTACTTCTTGGCCAGCCATACAAGAGTATCCTGCCAGTCCTTGCTGGAGATACCGGCCTTGCCGTACCAGAGCTCGTAGTCGTGACCGGAGTTGTTCTCATCGGGGCTGTGTATGTCGATAAACGCTTTAAGGCCGTACTTCTTGCACTTCTGCATGATGATGTCGAAGATCTCCATGGAGTTCTTCACTGTCTTTCCGTCGGACTCAACGAAATCCTTGTTGATATTCGTGTAATAGCCTGCGGGAGTTACCTTTCCGTCCTCGCCCACAACGTCCTCGGGAGGAGTATAGGAAGCCTGAACAGAGCTTACTGCATGGGGCTTTCCGTCCATCCACGATTTCAGCAGCGTGGTGGAGATAGGAAGGCGGAGAACGTTGATGCCGTGGTCGGCGATAGTCTGGAGCATATCGTCAACATCTGCCGCATAGAGACCGTGTGCGCAGTTCTCCGAGCAGTTGAAGCCGAACCAGTTAGCTCCCGTAAGCCATACCTCGTTTCCGTTCATGTCGTAAAGACGGCTGCCCACAGCATGGAGCCAGTCGTCGCCTGTGTCGTCGGCAGCCAGCGCCGAGCTTACGCGGTCGGGCGCTTCTGTCGGTACATAGATCGCAGTTCCGGTAACGGTAACTGCCGCAGCGGCTAAAGCCGCTACCGAGCGTAAAAACTTCTTCATAATTTTTCCCTCTCATAATAAATGTTTATTTTCACCACGCTCTCCCCTGCAGAGGCGCGGTAAATAGCTTACTTTTCGGGGAGCCCCTCAACTGCGCCGAGAAGATACTTCTGTATCGATACCGCGTCGCTGTTGGTAACTCCGTTGTTTTTTCCGTCAACATCGCTGTTGTCGAGGCCCTTCTGAGTCATGTGATGCTCATCGGTGCCGTTGAGTCCGAACCTGTTGGGGTTGGATATGAACTGCATTATCAGGACAGCATCCGCCATATCAACACCGCTGTCGCAGTTAGCGTCACCATAAACACGATTACTGACGATGGTAGTCGTAGTGGATGACGAAGTTGCTGAAGATGTGCTTGTGGAGGTGCTTGTCGATGTTACGGTGGTTGTAGTGGTAGTGGTTGCCGAAGACGTTGTTGTGGTGGTCGTCGTTGTAGTGGTAGCGGAGGTCGTCGGACCCGGCTGATCCGGATCCACAGGCTGACCGCTTGAAGTCTTTCCGCCGTCGAGGTTGCTTCCCTCCGAGGACGAGTAATTGGTATAGAAATCGTTCAGGGATATACCGTTCTGTCCGAGAGCCACCTGATGATCGAGGCCGATGAACTTCTTGGAGTTCTTTGTCTTCCATATTGCGGGATAATAGTAGGTCTCATACTTCTTCTGATCCCAGTTTACCGTGGTTTTTCCGACGATAGTACCGTCAGAGCCCTGGGTCGTACCGAAGATGACGTCCTTCCACAGTCCTCCCGTGTCTCCCGAGTCGTCGTTGAGGCACCAAAAGGTGTGGTTGATATGATTCTTTATCATATAATCGCGGAGAAGTCCGAGCCATTTCTCGTTGTCTCCGTTGTCAAGACGTCCGCCCCATTCGCCTATGAGAAGAGGATACATATCCTTTTCCACCAGATATGCCCATGTGTCGCGCCAGTAGTCGTCAAGGAGGGTAGCCTCCGTGAAATCCTTGTGGAACCAGGGCTGGTCGCTTACTATGGGGCCGTAATCGTGAGGCGAATAGACTATCTGTCCCGTTCCCGACTTGGGCATTACGGGATACTTTTCAACGCCGCGGAGGTTTCCGCCCCACCATGCGCCGTGTCCCTCGAAGCCCTCTACGCCCTCGATGATTATGAGTGCATTGGGGTTCTTTTCAAGGATAGCGTCCGCACAGTCCTGAGCGGCCTTCTTCCAGTTGTTGGGATCGTCCGAATCGTCCCATATCGCATCTACGGGAGCTCCGCCGTACTTGCTGTGGGGCTCGTTCTTGAGATCGAAGCCGATAAGGGTATCGTCGTTCTTGTAGTGGTCTGCGCACCATGCAAGAGTCTCTATCCAGAGATCCGTGGTTACCGCGACGTTTTTGCCGTCCCTTCCCATGAAATCCTTTCCGTACCAGAGACCGTAGTTGTGTCCCGAGTTGTTGGATTCGGGGCTGTGTATGTCGATGAAGGCCTTGACGCCGTACTTCTTGCACTTTGCAAGGAGGACGTCAAAGAGCTCCATGCTGTTAACCACGCTTCCGTCGTCCTTGATAAGATCGACATTGAAGGGGTAGCTGGGGTCCTTGTTGGGCTTTATGCTCTTGATGGGATCGGGGTCGCCGATCATCCAGTTATAAAGGAGCTCCGTGGAGACGGGAAGCCTCAGCACGTTCACGCCGTGGTCGGCGATCTCCCTCATAAGGTCGTCGATGTCTCCGCTCCAGAGGTAGTGGGGCGAGCACTCGGTACAGTTGAATCCGAACCAGTTCGCTCCCGTGAGCCATACCTCGTTGCCGTTCATGTCGTAGATGCGGCTCCCCTTTACATGGAGCCAGTCGTCGTTATTGGTATCGACGGCCTTAGCCGTCATGTCGGTGCGGCTGAAATAGGGAGCTGCTCCCGAAGCCGCCATTGCCGCGGCAGCAAAAAAGGCCGCAGCTGTACGCATTAATTTTTTCATTTTAATTTCCCCTCTCATAAAGCATACTCTCTCAGTATACTTATATTTAAGTATATTGTAACATTTCAGGCACGGAATGTCAATAGTTTTTGAGCGTTTTGAAGCTATTTCAGCACATTTTGATATACTTTCCGCAATCCGTGAACAGGACAGCAAAAAGGCGGGAGAACAGTGTCTCCCGCCATAAAAGCATATATCAGAGCATTGAAACCCTGAGCTCCTCGCCCGAAAGCCTTGAAAGGTATGCGGGAGCTATATCAAAAGCAGTCTTGCAGCCTGTCGCGCCCTCTGCCCTGAGTCTTGCAAGGGCTCTTGCATAGCAGATGAGCACACTTGCGGTGAACTCGGGATTTGACTCCAGCTTCAGGGAATACTCTATCATCTGATGAGTCTTCTCGCCGTTGCCCGTGAGACCGCTCCTCATTACGAAGCCGCCGTGAGGCATCTTGTTGTGCTTTGCCTCGAACTCCTCCTCGGTGATGAAGTTTATGGTGGTATCGTACTCGTCGAAGTAGTTCTTCATGGTCTTTATATCGTTCTCGATCCTTGCAAGGTCCGCGTCCTCCTCGGGAACCACCCAGCACTCTCTCAGGTGCTTCTGACGTGTGGTGAGCTCGGGCTGGCTGCCGCTGCGTACAGCCTCCATAGCAGACTCGATAGGTACAGTGTACTGTATGCCCCTCTTTACGCCCTCAACGCGGCGGATAGCGTCGGAGTGGCCCTGGCTCACGCCCTTGCCCCAGAAGGTATAGCTCTTGCCGTTGGGGAGTATGGACTCCGCATAGAGTCTGTTCAGCGAGAAAAGGCCGGGATCCCAGCCGAGGGATATAAATGCAAGGTGACCGCTCTCCCTTGCAGCCTTGTCAACGTTTGCAAAGTGCTCGGGTATCCTTGCGTGAGTGTCGAAGCTGTCGATAACGTTGAAGAGCTTCGCCATTTCGGGAGTCTGCTTCGGAAGGTCGGTAGCGCTTCCTCCGCAGATTATCATTACGTCTATATCATCGGTCATCTTAGCGGCGTCGGCGATACTGTACACTTCAGCGCCTGCTGTGAGCGGCTTCACTGTTGAGGGATCGCGGCGGGTGAAGATACCTGCCAGCTCCATATCGTCGTTCTGGCGGATCGCCAGCTCAACGCCTCTGCCGAGATTGCCGTAGCCTGATATTCCTATTCTTGTTTTTCCCATTGGAAATACCTCCTTTAAATTACCGTGCCCGCCATTGGACACAGTCTGCTGATATTATATCACCTTTTTTCAGAGTTGTAAAGCTTAAATCATAATTCCGGGCCTGCCCTGCCAAAGGCTAAGGGCTTTATATCTTTGTTATATCCACAAGCTCAACATCGTTGATGGTCCTGCCAGATTCGAGCACCTTTACCAGTGATTTCGCCGTATCCACAGCCGTGAGACTGCATATGGAGCGCTCTATGGACTTTCTTCTCATCTTTACGCTGTCGCGCTCGGGAAGCCTTCCCTTTGCGGAGGTGGAGATAACATAATGTATCTTGCCGCTGTCAAGGAGGGTTTCCACATTCGGTACGCCGTCGGAGATCTTGCGGACAAGGTTCGCCGCTATCATGTTCCTGTGGAGCACGCTCTGTGTACCCGATGTTGCGTAGAGCTCGAAGCCCATCTGCTCGAACTTGTCCGCAATGGGAAGTATCTCCCTCTTGTCGCTGTCGCGGACGGATATGAGAACTCCGCCCTCCCGCTTCAGGTCGAAGCCTGCGGCGATAAGCCCCTTGAGGAGGGCATCCTCGAGGTTCCTGCCGATACCGAGGCACTCGCCTGTGGACTTCATCTCGGGTCCCAGCATGGTGTCAACGTCGGTGAGCTTCTCAAAGGAGAATACAGGCACCTTAACTGCAACATAGTCTCCCGCGGGGTAAAGTCCGCTCTGATAGCCCATTTCCCTGAGCTTTGCGCCGAACATTATCTTTGTGGCGATGTCTACCATAGGTATGCCCGTTACCTTGCTGATATAGGGAACAGTTCTGGAAGAACGGGGGTTTACCTCGATAACGTATACCTCGTGATTGTATACGACATACTGTATGTTCACAAGTCCGATAACGTTGAGCTCCTTGGCGAGAAGCCTTGTGTACTCAACGATTATGCGCTTGATACGGTCGGAAAGATGCTGTGCGGGATAAATGGATATGGAGTCGCCGGAGTGAACGCCCGCACGCTCGATATGCTCCATGATACCCGGGATAAGGTAGTCCTCGCCGTCGCAGATAGCGTCCACCTCCACCTCGGTGCCCATCATGTACTTGTCGATAAGGACGGGATTTTCGATATTGTGGCTCATGATGATGCCCATATACTCCTTTACGTCGGCGTCAGAGTGAGCGATTATCATGTTCTGTCCGCCGAGAACGTATGAGGGACGGAGAAGCACGGGATAGCCAAGGTCGTTTGCAGCAACAAGCGCCTCCTCGGTGTTCATTACCGTATGTCCCGCTGGTCTCGGTATGCCGCACTTTTCAAGGACCTCGTCGAAGCGCTCCCTGTCCTCTGCGGCGTCTATCATGTCGGCGGAGGTACCCAGTATGCGAACTCCCATATCCGAGAGGTAGCGTGTCAGCTTGATAGCTGTCTGTCCGCCGAACTGCACTACAACGCCGTAGGGCTGCTCGGTCTCGATAATGGACTGAACGTCCTCCTTTGTCAGCGGATCGAAGTAAAGCCTGTCGCCTGTATCGAAGTCGGTGGAAACGGTCTCTGGGTTGTTGTTGCAGATAACAGCCTCGTAGCCAAGCTCTTTCAGCGTCCATACACAGTGTACGGAGCAGTAGTCGAACTCGATACCCTGTCCGATACGGATAGGACCGGAGCCGAATACGATGACCTTCTTCTTGCCCTTGTCGGTGCGCTCGATGAACTGCTTTGCTTCGTTCTCCTCGTCGAATGTGGAGTAGAAGTAAGGAGTCTCCGCCTTGAATTCACCTGCGCAAGTATCTACCATTTTGTATACGGCGCTCCTGTGCTTGGGGCACTTCTGTCCCGATATGCGCTGGATAGTGCTGTCAAGATAGCCGTACTGCTTTGCAATATCGTACTTTTCCTCTGTGAGCTCGCCCTCTCTGAGCCATTTCTCCAGCTCCACAAGATTCAGCAGCTTATAGAGGAACCAGTTGTCTATCATGGTTATCTCGTGTATCTCCTCGGGAGTTATACCGCGCTTCAGTGCCTCAAATACGCAGAATGAACGCTCGTCATCGATAACGTGGAGCTTCTCCCGTATCTCCTCGGTGGAGAGCTTTTCAAGCTTTTTCAGGTTCATGGTGTCAAGACCCAGCTCTATGGAGCGGACAGCCTTCATCATGGCCTGCTCGAAGCTGGTACCGATAGCCATTACCTCGCCCGTGGCCTTCATCTGAGTGCCGAGGGTACGCTTTGCGTAAACGAACTTATCGAATGCCCACTTCGGGAACTTGATTACTACATAGTCCAGTGCAGGCTCAAAGCAGGCGTAGGTCTTGCCTGTTACCTGATTAATTATCTCGTCGAGAGTGTAGCCGATAGCTATCTTAGCGGCAGTCTTTGCTATGGGGTAGCCCGTAGCCTTTGAGGCCAGCGCTGAGGAACGGGAAACTCTCGGATTTACCTCGATAACGGCGTACTTGAAGCTGGTGGGGTGAAGTGCGAACTGGCAGTTGCAGCCGCCCTCAACTTTAAGCTCCTTGATGATGTTGATAGCCGCTGTACGGAGCATCTGGTACTCTCTGTCGCTGAGAGTTACAGCAGGCGCGATAACGATACTGTCGCCTGTATGAACGCCTACAGGATCGAAGTTCTCCATAGAGCATACTGTGATAACGTTGCCCTTTGCGTCACGGATAACTTCAAACTCTATTTCCTTCCAGCCGCTTATGCACTTCTCAACAAGTATCTGTGTGATAGGTGAAAGGCGGAGTCCGTTGGTAGCGATGTCGCGGAGCTCCTCCTCGTTCTGGGCGATACCGCCGCCTGTTCCGCCGAGAGTGAATGCAGGGCGGACAATAACGGGATAGTGTATCACCTGTGCGAAGTCAACGGCGTCCTCAACGGTCTCGACTACCTTGGACGGAATAACAGGCTCGCCTATTTTCTCCATGGTGTCCTTGAAGGCCTGTCTGTCCTCGGCCTTGTGGATAGTCTCGGGATCAGCGCCGAGAAGCTTTACGTTGTGGCTGTCCAGGAAGCCCTCCTCTGCAAGCTGCATGGACAGGGTAAGTCCCGTCTGACCGCCGAGAGTGGAGAGAAGACTGTCGGGCTTTTCCATTTCTATTATGCGCTTTACAACATCAAGGGTAAGGGGCTCTATATAGACCTTGTCTGCCATGGCCTTGTCAGTCATAATGGTGGCAGGGTTTGAGTTTACCAGGACTACCTCAAGTCCCTCCTGCTTCAGTGCGCGGCAGGCCTGAGTGCCTGCGTAGTCAAATTCGGCAGCCTGTCCGATAACGATAGGACCTGAGCCGATTACAAGTACTTTTTTTATATCACTTCTGAGTGGCATACTATTTACCTCCAAATTAAGTTATTAGTGAGTAGTGATTAGTGATTAGTTTCGATAAACAATCATCTGTGCTAATTACTTCTTACTCATGGTATCAACAAAATCGTCAAACAAGTACGCTGTATCCAGCGGTCCGCCGTGTGCTTCGGGGTGGAACTGGACCGTTCTTGCGTTGACTGAGGTATAGTGTATGCCCTCGCAGGTCTTGTCGTTTGCGTTTACATGGGATACCCGTCCCACTGACGGGTCTATGCTGTCCCCTACTACCGCGTAGCCGTGGTTCTGGCTGGTAACGTAGGTGAGACCGCTCTCAAGGTCGATAACGGGCTGGTTTGCTCCGCGGTGACCGTATTTCAGCTTCTCTGTCCTGCCGCCGTTGGCAAGAGCCATGAGCTGGTGGCCGAGACATATTCCGAATATGGGTATCCCCAGCTTCTGTATCTCCTTTATATTCTCTATTATCTCAACATTCTCGGCAGGATCTCCCGGGCCGTTGGAGAACATTATTCCGTCTGGAGCAAGCTCCTTTATCTCTGCGGCAGTTGTGTAGGCAGGTACTACGATTACCTCACAGCCGCGCTTGAGAAGCTCCTGTCTGATATTGCGCTTGTAGCCGAAATCGAACAGCGCCACGCGGAGCTTCTTCTCCTCGGGCTCGTAGGTGAGAGTCTCGAAGTTGGTGACGGAGCGTACTGCGTCCTTTACCGTAAAGGCACGGACCTTTTCGAGGAGCTCGTCCTTCTTTGCGTAGACGTCCTCGGTGGTTATGACTCCGTTCATAACTCCTGTCTCGCGGATAGTACGGGTAAGGCGTCTTGTGTCGATGTTATTGATACCGACGATGTTGTGCTCCTTCAGGAAGTCGTTGATGTTGCCCTCGCTGCGGAAGTTGGAGGGGGCGTTGCACCACTCCCTTACGATATAGCCCGATACATAGGACTTAGCGGACTCGTTGTCCTGTGAGTTCACGCCATAGTTTCCGATAAGGGGAAAGGTCTGTGTGACTATCTGTCCGTAGTAGCTGGGATCGGTGAGAGTTTCCTGATAGCCGGTGACTCCCGTGGTGAATACCACTTCTCCTATGACCGTACCCTTTGCACCGAAGCTCCTGCCCTCGAACACCTGTCCGTCGGCAAGCATAAGGTAAGCTTTTTCTCCCATGTTGAATAATGACATTGTAAATTCCTCCTCGCGTTTTTATAGAGGTCGTATTATTGGTGTTGTGCGCTCTGTTCCACGCCATTGTGGAGAGAGCGTTTCAATGTTTATTTATATTTATTTGAAATGGAACGCCTTCACTTGCAAGGCATTCCCTGCTGTTATTTTTAGAATGGGACGTCGGGGACGCCGTCCTCTACACTAAGCACTAATCACTAATCACTTCAAGTTAATGTACTGACATATATCATCTCTCATGCGGAGCACCTCGCGGCGCGAAGCCTTTGCAAAGTCTCTCTCGTCGCAGCCCTCTTTCTTGTATGCGCACATTACCGCGCGTGAGGAGTTCACGATAGCTCCGAGACCGTTTTCGTCAAAGCCGCCCTTCAAGCCCTCTGCTCCGCCGCCCTGTGCGCCGTAGCCCGGTACAAGGAACATGGTGTGGGGAAGTCTCTTTCTCAGCTCCGTGAGCATTTCGGGGTAGGTAGCTCCCACAACTGCGCCTACTGCGGAGTAGCCGTACTTTCCGCGGGTATCCTCGCCCCACTTCTCGCACATATCGCCCATGCATTCGTAGATAGTGCGGCCGTCGGCAAGCTTCATGTCCTGCAATTCGCCCGAGGAGGGGTTGGAGGTCTTTACAAGGACGTATATGCCCTTATCGCGCTGGCGACAAACCCTGAGGAGAGGCTCAATGCCGTCTGTGCCGAGGTAGCCGTTCACCGTGAGGGCATCGGCTCCGAAGGCCTCAAGCTCGTTCTCCCCAACAGAGGTAACGCCAAGATGTGCGTTTGAGTAGGCCTCCATTGTGGCGCCTATGTCGTTTCTCTTGCCGTCTGTCATAACGAACATACCGTTGAGCTTTGCGTATCGTATGGTCTTTTCAAGGGCCCTTATGCCGTAGTGGCCGTACATCTCATAGTATGCGGCCTGTGGCTTTATGGCGGGTACGATGTCGTGTATCTCGTCGATGATGGCCTGATTGAAGTCGAATATGGCCTTTGCGGCCGCCTTCAGGGTCCAGCCGTCGCTGTCAAGGTAGCGGCGCTGTATGAACTCGGGAACGTACTCCAGCTTCGGATCGAGACCTACCACCGTAGGATTTTTTAGTTCGATTATCTTGTCGATAAGTCTGTCAAATGACATAGTTTCTCCTCCTGTAATTACATTTCATTATATCTTATCTCGCCCTTTGATATAGTGACGAGAGGCTTTCCTGTGAGCTCCATGCCCTTGAAAACAGTGTTGTGTGATTTCGAGTGGAGCTTCTCGGGCTCAACTGTCCACTTTTTATTTATGTCAGCTATTACAAGGTCGGCAGTGCTGCCCACCTTTATGCTCGGTATGTCAAGTCCCAGTATCTTACGGGGATTCATGCACATGAGCTCAACTACCTTATGCAGGTCTATCTCCCCTGTGTGGTAAAGAGCTGTGAGGGTCGCAGCAAGAGATGTTTCAAGTCCCACAACGCCGTTGGGAGCCTTTTCAAAGTCAGCCTTTTCCTCTGCGGCATGGGGAGCATGGTCTGTGATGATACAGTCTATGGTGCCGTCCTTTATGGCTTCGATTATAGCCTTTATGTCCTCAGCCGTCCTCAGGGGCGGATTCATGCGGTAGTCCGCGTCGCGCTTCTCCAGTAGCTTATCCGTCAGCATGAAGTAATGGGGAGCTGTCTCGCAGGTGACCTTTACTCCTCTTGACTTGGCAAAGCGTATCATGGCAGCGCTGCCCTCCGTGGAAACGTGACATATATGTATCCTTGCGCCTACCGACGAAGCCAGTATCATCTCACGGGCAGTTATGTAGTCCTCTGAAGCTCTGTCCATACCCTTGATGCCAAGCTTTGCAGAGGTCTCGCCCTTGTTCATTATACCGCCGTTTATTATGCTGAGATCCTCGCAGTGGGAAGCCACGAGAAGTCCGTTCTCTTTGGAAAGTTCAAGTACCTTACGCATATTTTCCGCGTTTTCCACAGGTCTGCCGTCGTCGGAGATACATATGCAGCCTGCCTCCCTGAGGGCTTCGTAGTCGCAGAGGCCATTTCCGCTCATGCCGCCTGTTATGCAGCCTACGGGGTAAACGTCAACTCCCGTGCCTTTAGCCTTGTCAATGATATAGCGGATAGTTTCGGGGTTATCGCAGGGGGGCTTTGTGTTGGGCATTGCAAGAACTCCCGTAACTCCTCCCGCAAGAGCAGCCGAGCAGCCCGTGAGTACATCCTCCTTATGGGTGAAACCGGGGTCCCGGAGATGTACGTGCATATCGAACAGTGAGGGCATGAGTACAAGTCCCGTTCCGTCAATGACCGTGTCCGCCGCTTCCGTGATATTGCTGCCGAGCTTCTCGATCTTTCCGTTGTTTATGAATACGTCTGCTGTTATATCCGTTACGTTATCGACTGCACGGATATTCCTTATCAGGATAGATGCCATAGATTCCTCGCTTTCTGTTGGTAAGTATATTTCAGTATATCGCTACTCCGTCGCTGCCGTCTATTTCCTTAACGGAGACCCTTACGACCTCGCTGTGAGAAGTCGGAAGATTCTTTCCCACATAATCCGCACGTATGGGGAGCTCCCTGTGACCGCGGTCGATAAGCACCGCAAGCTGTATGGAGCGCGGTCTGCCCCGCTTTATCAGCGCGTCTATGGCTGCGCGGGAGCTTCTTCCCGTAAATATAACGTCGTCAACGATGACGATATTCTTGTCGGTAATGTCAAAGGGTATCTCCGTCCGCTCGTTATCCCCTGCCGGTTTGCTGTCATCGCGGTAGGGAGTTATGTCCAGCGAACCGAAGGGAACGGTATTCTTTTCAAGCTCCGAGAGCTTTGCGGCGATACGCCTTCCGATAGGTACTCCTCTTGAAAGGATACCGACTATGCAGAGATCCTCAGTGCCTTTATTGCGCTCGATTATCTCGTAGGAGATACGGGCGATAGCTCGCTGTACAGCCTTGTCGTCCATTATCACACGCTTTGACTCCATACACTGTCTCCTTTCAGCAACAAAAAATGCTCCCCGCATGGCAGGGAGCATACTTACAGTTATAGCTATGGTTATAGTTATATTCAGTATTTGCGAACGCGCCTTGCCGACCTCACGGGATCGATTTAAAGGGTAGTTTCCAATTAACACATCTATTATATCACACTCGGAAACTCTTGTCCAGTGATTTTATATTATTTTATTTATTTACTAATTTAGTTATTAGTTATTAGTGATAACTTAACTTCCGATATTGCTATTTCGGACATTGTATGTTATAATGTAAATCAGTACGATCACGGAGGTAAAAAATGAGAATTCGACACAAACCATGGGCAAAGCCCGAGCTGGAGGCTTGTCCCTTTTATATACAGGAACCGCAAAAGCAGATAGGTCACTGGAGAGAGCTCTTCCCCGACCCCGACAAGCCCCTCTATGTGGAGCTGGGCTGCGGAAAGGGCGGCTTCATATCCCAGGCTGCTCCCGCTCACCCCGAGGTGAATTTCATAGCTATGGACATCAAGAACGAAATGCTCGTCCTCGCAAAGCGAAAGCTGGAGGCTGCCTACGAGGAAAAGGGAGCTTCTCCCGACAATGTCCGCATAGCTATACAGAATATAGAGCGCCTTGAACTGGCATGGGACGAGAACGACCGCGCCGAGCGCATATATATCAACTTTTGCAACCCGTGGCCGAAAAAGAAGCACAAGAAACGCCGCCTCACCCACACCCGTCAGCTTGTGAACTATAAGAAGTTCCTACACGGGGAGCTGTGGTTCAAGACCGACGACGACGAGCTTTTCGAGGAGTCCTTCGAGTACTTCGAGGAGGCGGGTTTCAGGATAAAGTACAAGACCTATGATCTCCACGCGGAAAGTCCGTATGAAAACTTTGTAACAGAGCATGAGAAGATGTTCTCCGATGAGGGGAAGAAGATCAAATTCCTCATTGCAGAGCCCATAAGGGAGGATTAATATGGAATTCAAAAAGGAGCTTCACGGCATACATATCGAGGGCGGTTCCATGAAGACCGCAGGCAAGGGCAGTCTCAGCACCGCCGAGGACGTGCCTCAGAATATCCGCACCAAGACAGACCCCAAAAACGTTGCAAAGGCCGCTGCAAAAGCTGCCGCGCTCACGGGATTGGTGCTGCTCAGGCATAAGATGAAAAAGAGGAAATAAGCCGGCAGACTTCCGACCTTGAAAGGAAATGCTATGTTCGATGTTGTTATAGTGATTTTGATAGAAATTGTTTTGATTTTTCTTCTTGTAAGACGTATAATAAACGACCATAAAAAATCACAGATCAAGAAAAAAAGATTCTTTTATTATAAAGAAGAAAGCTTTTTTTCAAGAATTTATGAAATAAGGCTTGTTTACGGTATGCTGATAAGTCTTATACTCGGCTGTGCGGCATATGCTTATTTCAGGATAAGCGGCAAACTGGAAAATATCTTTTTCTGAGGGGCGACGGGACGTCGCCCCTACACAAGAAATTGCAGACAACTGTAGGGGCGGCGTTTCGCCGCCCGTGTTGTATTTAAAAATAACTCTCAACTTTCAACTCTAAACTCTCAACTGAGAAAGGCGGTATTATGGATCACTTCAAGCTATGCTCAGACTACGCTCCCGCAGGCGACCAGCCCCAGGCTATAGACAAGCTGGTAAACGGCATTAACTCGGGCAAAAAGGAGCAGATACTTCTTGGCGTTACAGGCTCGGGAAAGACCTTCACCATGGCGAACGTCATCGCCCGCGTCAACAAGCCCACCCTCGTGCTCGCCCACAATAAGATACTTGCGGCACAGCTCTGCTCGGAGTTCCGCGAGTTCTTCCCCGAAAACGCCGTGGAGTACTTCGTTTCATATTACGACTACTATCAGCCCGAGGCCTATGTGCCGAGCACTGACAGCTACATCGAAAAGGACTCCTCCATAAATGACGAGATAGACAAGCTCCGCCATTCCGCCACCACGGCTCTTGCGGAGCGCCGCGACGTTATCATAGTTGCCAGCGTGTCCTGTATCTACTCCCTCGGTAGTCCTGAGGAGTACCGCTCCATGTGCGTTTCCATACGTCAGGGTGCGGAGAAGCCGAGAGATCAGCTTATCAGCGAGCTGGTAAAGATACGCTACGAGCGAAACGACGTCGCCTTCGAGCGTAACAGGTTCCGTGTCCGCGGCGACGTGGTGGAGATATTCCCCGCGATGTCTACGGATACAGCTATCCGAGTTGAATACTTCGGCGACGAGATAGACCGTATCTCCGAGGTGAACGCGGTCACGGGAACAGTCAAGGCCGTGGTCTCCCATGCGGCTGTATTCCCCGCCTCACATTACGTTGTGGGCGACGACAAGCTGGAATCCGCTCTTGCCGAGATAGACCGCGAGCTTGCCGAGCGCATGGAATACTTCAAGAGCAACAACAAGCTGATAGAAGCTCAGCGTATCGAGCAGCGCACTCACTACGACATGGAAATGCTCCGTGAGGTGGGCTATTGCAGCGGCGTTGAGAACTACTCGCGGATACTGGCGGGACGTCCCGCGGGAAGCACGCCCCTGACGCTTATGGACCACTTTCCTGAGGACTTTCTCCTCATCGTGGACGAGAGCCATGTTACCCTCCCGCAGGTAAGGGCTATGTACGCGGGCGACCGCGCAAGAAAGACCACCCTTGTGGAGTACGGCTTCCGTCTGCCCAGCGCTATGGACAACCGTCCGCTGAACTTCGACGAGTTCAACGACCATATTCATCAGGCAATATACGTCAGCGCAACTCCCGGACAGATAGAGCGGGAAAAGACCGATACCATAGTTGAACAGGTGATACGTCCCACGGGTCTTGTGGACCCCGAGATAATCGTCAAGCCCACCCACGGACAGGTGGACGACCTCCTCTCGGAGATAAACGAGCGTGCCGCAAGGAATGAGCGAGTTCTCGTCACTACCCTCACCAAGAAAATGGCGGAGGACCTTACCTCCTACTATGAAAAGCTGGGCGTGAAGGTGCGCTACCTCCACCATGACATAGATACCATCGAGCGTATGGAGATAATCAAGGATCTCCGGGAGGGCGTTTTCGACGTCCTCATCGGTATCAATCTGCTCCGTGAGGGTCTGGATATTCCCGAGGTGAGCCTTATCGCCATACTGGACGCCGACAAGGAGGGCTTCCTGAGAAGCGAGACATCACTGATACAGACCATCGGCCGTGCGGCAAGAAACGCTGGGGGACAGGTCATAATGTACGCCGACACAGTTACGGGCTCCATGGAAAGAGCCATAACCGAGACCGAGCGCCGCCGCTCATTGCAGATCAAATTCAACGAGGAGCACGGCATAGTGCCGAAGACTATCATAAAGAACGTCCGCGACGTTCTCGAGATAACCTCAAGGAACAAGGTGGAGCAGAAGACAAGGAAGAAAAAGCTGTCCGCCGCAGAGAAGCAGCAGCTCATCGAAAAGCTGACCGTGGAGATGAAGAATGCGGCAAAGCTGCTTGAATTCGAGCACGCTGCCTATCTCCGCGACAAGATTAAGGAGCTTCAGGGGAGCTGAGATGTCTCCGGTTCGGCAGAATACGTATTGAGAGGGGAGCTGCTGCGGGCGGCTCCCTTTTGGTGTACAGATATAACAAAAAAGCGGTGAGCGTTATATGTATTTTGTGGTTTTTGTTTCGTATTTATTGACACAGCCGCCTGCGAGTGCTACAATTATTTTATCGAAACTTATCAGGGGGGAAAGCTATGGCACTAATAAACGCTATATGCACAAATTGCAGCAAAACAGTAGAAGTAGACAGCACCAAGGACGCTTGGGTATGCCCGCATTGCAGCACGCCCTTCATCGTTGAAAAGGCTGTCCAGAAGTACAGGACAGAGCACAGGAACGTAGCAAAAAAGGTAAAGGCAGTAAAGAAGAACAGCTCGGATTTCGAGGTAAAGGACGGCGTGCTTCTCGGGTATAAGGGGGATTCCGGAGAAGTCACCATTCCGGGGGATGTGCGTAAGATCGGAGAAAACGCCTTTGAGAACAACACTGCGTTGAAAAAAGTGATAATCCACGACAAGGTGGAGGAAATAGGCGGCTATGCCTTCCGCGGCTGCTCGGCTCTTGAGGAGTTGAAGCTGCCCGACAGCATCAGGATACTGGGCCCGTGGGCCTTCCGCGGCTGCGAAAGCCTGAAATCGGCAGTGATACCGCCTAAGGTCACCCATATATCAGATTGCCTCTTTGCAGACTGCACCGCGCTGGAGACTGTGGATCTGTGCGAGGTAATAAGCGAGATAGGCTCCTTTGCCTTTTCGGGCTGTAAGAGCCTGAGCTCCATAGAGCTGAAAAAATATGTCTCGCAGATAGGAAAATACGCTTTCTCGGGCTGCGAAAAGCTGGAGCAGCTCGTCATACCCGAGGGCGTCAGCCTCATAGAGGACTGCACCTTCGCCAACTGTTCGGCCCTTTCTTCAATAGGGCTCCCCAAGACCCTTAAATCCATAGGTCCCTCCGCTTTCCAGAACTGCGTTTCGCTCCGCGCCGTGGAGATACCCGCGGGAGTGCTCAGCGTGGACGGATTCAGGGGCTGTACGGGTCTGAGAGCTGTGGAGATACCCGACAAGGCGACTTCTGTCGGCGATTTCAGCGGCTGCGTAAACCTTGAAAAAATACGCATACCCGCTTCCGTTAAGAAGATAAGCGGCGGCTTTGCGGACTGCCCGAAGCTTCTCAGTATCTCATGGCCTAATCTTGCGGACAATGCCTCCGCCTTTCCGGCCTACTATGAGACAGTTATCGCAAGCCGGAAGAATGCAGGCAAGTGCCTGTACTGCGGCGGCGACTTCAAGCTCATAACCAAGGTGTGCAGATTCTGCGGAAAGAAAAAGGACTACTGATAACTGCGGCTGACGGCTCATGCCGTCAGCCTTTTATGTATAAACTGACAAAAATCAGCTTTTCTATTGACTATATGCGCGTCAGGAGCTATAATATTAATATATTTTCAGATCCAAGGAGACTTATATGAAGCTCATTTACCGCATATGCGCTGCTTTTCTTGCGGCCGCAGTATCCGTTTCGGCGTGGAGCTGTTCGGATAAGAAGCCCGCAGGCGAAAGCACAGGCAGCTCTGCTGTAACGGAAAGCAGCACCGCCGCCGAAGATACCACCGTTACCACCGATGCGGCTGCGGCCGTTACTTCCGCCGCAGGCACCGCGGAGCAGACCACTGCTTCCACGGCGTCTGAGACTGCGCCGGCTGCTGTCACAACAACGACTACCGCTGTACCTGAAGAGAAAAGCAAGCCCCTTAAAGGCTACAGCAGCAGCTTCGAGGCTGCAAAGGCATACTACAATGCCTATCTTTCCGGCAACCCGGACGCGGTCTACGAAATGTTCTGCGAAGACGAGATAGAGGGCTATAATGCCTACATAGGCACTACCGACCTTCTCGAGGGCAAGAGCCCACAGGTGGCCTTCAAGCGCTCAAATGTGGTGAACGCCATAAAGGAGTCCATTGCAACTATCCACGGTATAATGAAGGAGCGCTCAGATCTGCCTCCCGACAAATGGACGGTCTCCCTCACGGAGGATCTTCTCAGGAAGTCCGGCGAGAACGAGCTCAGGGACTTCAACAAAACTCTGGGCACCAGCTTCTCGGACGCAAATGACTGCGGTCATGTCTACTACAAGGACGGCAATGAGGAGCACGATTTCATAGGCAACGGCTGTGCCTTCGTGGAGCTGGACGGAAGATGGTATCTTTCCTATTCCACGGTCATGAACGCCGAGCTCATAACCTATCTTGATATTTAACTGCAAAGGGTGGGATTCCGCCCTTTTTTTTCTAAAAGGAGGTATTTATAACAATGGACTTTATATTCAAGCTCACAGTTTTCCTCACAGGCTTTATCCCCCTTGCCATTTATGCCAAGGAGATACTGGATATTATATTTCGTTTCCTGCTGACTCCGTTTTTCAATATGGAGGTCAAGACCGTTTCACTGTTCGGACTGACCTTCGCCCGCGAGAATGATAAGTGGAAGAGGACCTTCCACAAGGCGACTCCGCTGATACAGAACCATATCGGCTGGGATCTGAAAAAGCCCCCGGAGACCTTCACCGACGAAAGGGAAAAGGCCTTCGGACTCATAAACGTCGTTATCAAGCTCGTTATCGCTGCCGTGATATGCTATGCCTGCCGCGGTTATTTCTCACATATCGGCAGCCTGAACGCGCTTCAGCTTCTCCTTGTCTCCTTTGCGCTGGGCTTTGCCTGGTTCTCACTGTCGTCGCTGTTCATATTGATCTATGTGTATTCGGTGGTGATGAAGGGTCTCGGCGGCTATGCAAACTCCATGCTAAAACGGCTCCGCAGCGGCGAGCGCCTCGAAAACCTCAATATGAAGTCATTGGAGGAGCTTGGCATGGAAAATAGTCAAAAGTCAGCCATGTCCGTATACTATCCCATATATATGGCACACCTTGCCGCCATCGGCGATACCGAGAGGATGAGAATACCCTCCCATCAGATGATGGACAGGCTCATAGGTCAGGACTTCATATTGCAGCATGCTGCCGCATACTACTGGCTGTTGTTCTTCTTCTCTGAGATAGAGCCCAACGAGGGCTTCGCAAATATGATCCTTGAAAAGCTGGACGACCTTATCAGGAAGGATACCGACCCCAACGGAAAAAGGATACTTGCATACTACACTTTCAATATCACAAGGAACATCGACCTTGCGGAAAAGCTTGTCAACGATGCCTACGGAGCCATTGACGGCGCAAGGATGCTTGATACGGAAAAGGACCTCGAAAGGAAGCTCCTCGGCATTCTCGGCGAGCGCATACGCAGGGCAAGAGCCTTCAGGGCCGATCCGCAGTATGCTGCGGATAATACGATAACACCTCAGGAAGGAACCCCTTATGGACAATAATCTTCTTGCAGAGACCACTGACGCGGTAAGTCAGGTCATAAACCGATTCGGTATAAACATACTTGCCGACCACAAACGATTCTGCTCCGCCTTTTCGGACTTTGCCCCGAGACTTGGCAAGGAGAACAAGGCCTTTTTCGTTGCTCTCAGCGAGGATATAGGCGAAATATTCATGCGAGAGAACGAGGAAGTCCTCGCAGGAAGAAAAAGTGCCGACGACGTGGCGGCAAGAGCTGTCACCGACATCTGCGAATACCTGAATCAGGAAAAGGCAGAGCTCATAAGCTTCAGCATTGCGGGAGCTCTGGGCTGGAAAATACGCGCCGCGGCTGCGGCGCAGAAGCAGGGGGACTCCTCCTTCGATCCCGCCGACAGCTCCTCCTCACTTATCGAGGACCTGTTCCGCAGGGCACAGAACGGCGATAACGACGCCTGCTTCAATCTGGGCGAATGCTTCTTCTTCGGACGGGGCGTTAAACAGGACTACGCCAAGGCCGTGAAGTGGTATACCGCCTCCTCGGACCGCGGCGATTGCAGCTCGCAGAAAAAGCTGGCGGACTGCTATTACCTCGGACAGGGCGTCGAAAGAAACGTTGCGGCGGCGGCTTACCGCTACGAGCAGGCTGCCGAGCAGGGCGACTACGACTCCCAGAAGGCGCTGATACGCTGCTACATGATAGGCGGCAACGGCCTTATCCCCGATAAGGACAGGGCTGCATACTATTCCGCACGCTACGGGATCTCCACAGGATCAGGCACTTCAGACGACCTCATGGCCAATGCTCACAGCGGCGACCCCGAGGCTCAGTTCACCCTCGGTAATATGTACCTCCGCGGCACAGGTGTGGAGTTCGACCCCGAAAAGGGCGTGCAGCTCCTGAAAAAGGCGGCGGATCAGGGTCATGTCTCAGCCATGTTCAATGTGGCCTGCTGCTGCTATTCGGGCACGGGAGTACCCGAGGACAGGATAACGGCTGCCATGATGTTCAGGAAGGCTGCGGATATGGGCGACCTTGACGCCCTGAACAATCTTGCGGGCTGCTGCATGAGGGGCGACGGCACCATAAAGGATCAGCATTTAGCTGCAAAATACTACAAAAAGGCTGCGGAGAGCGGCCTTGCAAGAGCACAGTACAACTACGGCGAGTGCTGCTTCAACGGCTGGGGCGTGGCAAAGGATCCCGCAGAGGCTGTAAAGTGGTACAGGGAGGCTGCCAATCAGAACGACCCCGACGGACAGTACTCCTACGGCTGGTGTCTGTACAACGGCGCGGGAGTTCAGAAGGATCTGCCCGCCGCAAAGGATATGTACGAGCTTGCTGCCGCACAGCGCCATACCGCCGCGCAGAAGGCGCTGGGATACTGCTACGTGAACGGCGCGGGTACCGCAAAAAACTACGCCACCGCAGCGGAGCTCTTCGGAAAGGCTGCCGTCAACGGCGACAAGGAGGCAGCGGAAATGCAGGTGGCCTGCTATAAGTACGGCGGCGAGTATCTTGCGGTGAACGAGGCAAAGGCGCACTACTACGCAGACCAGTACGGTATCGACTACGACAGGATATGAAAAAGGCTTCCCTTTCGGGAAGCCTTTCGTTTTAGTTCAGATCAAATTTGACATTGCCTTGTGTTTCATAGCCGTTTTCCCTGAGATAATCGCTTACCTGCTTTGCCGTCATGGGAGCTTCTGCTTCATCATTGAACTTGTAATTTGTCGCCCTGAAGCTTTGGATCAGATAACCATTTCCCCAGTACTCATCATCGGTACGGATCTCATAAGCAAAGCACACTCCCGTTTCAGCGTCTATATCCGCTGTAACATATCTTGGTTCATATTTTCCTTCACGTAGCTGTTCGTAACTGAAGCTTACGCTTGCTATTCTTCTGCCGTTTTCATATCTTTCGCCTGTTATTGTCCACGGACTTTCATTTATTATACGCTCTATTCCATCTTTACTTACTTTACTGATCTCAAAGTCTACGAAGTTCAGACAGCCGCTCAATACAGGTCTGTCAGGCTTGGATTTGTACCACTTATAGTGTGTATCAACGCTTTCGATATTGCAATACTTTCCTTCATCATGCTGATTTTGTGCCGCAATATCATTCTGGTTTACATAAACATAGATATTGTTAAGGAATATCTTGTAAGTTCTGTCCCACGGCTCTTCTTCGTCCGAATACATCTCCTCATACATTTCTCCGTTCATAACGGTATTATCTATCTTTACTGTTCCGTTTGTTTCCCAGTCGCCAAGATTCTGACCGTATACTGCATGGAAAGAATAAATATCCGCCGAAAGCTTGTCATAGTAATGTGTTGCGTTAAGGCTTCTCTCCCGGATGAAATCACCTGTTAGCTCATCGGGAACAGGGTGCGCCTCGGTAGTAACGGTCTCTTTTACAGGTTCGTATACAACAGTTGTTGTGGCTGGCGAAGAGTTATCTGAAAAAGGATAAACTACATTTTCCGAATAATTGACACTTATTAAATTGTACCCTTTATTAACATCATTGAAGGTTATCGTTCCTTTATAATCCTCGGTCGATTCAATTGTTATAACAGAATCATCTTCATATATTCCGTATGTTCCTTTAGTTGTATTAAAAACAGCGATATTTCCTTTTTTGAGTGCGTCATTTAAAGTATCCGCATACTGCTCTCCTCCATAGATCGCAGCTTCTAAATTATCTGAAAAGCGCATATCACAGTTTATAAATCCGATACAAGAATTTTCATGAACAACGGGGAAATGCCATATATTATGCGGCGCTATCACTTTGTTGTTGTCAACGATAACGGATTTATACGGTTTTGCAACTACGGCATCCTGATATGTCCCGTTTGTTAACTGCAATGGATTTTCAGGATCTGTATAATTATCAAATGCAAGCTTAAAATTTGTCAGATCCATTATGTTTTCATAAGGAACTTCCGTCGAAGAACCTATCATATCTTCAACAGACACTTCCGTTATTTCTCCTGTGCGCCTGTTATTATCTCTCATCATAAAATGTACGCCGCCAAATATCCCGCCTGTGACAAGAACTGCCGCAGCCGCTATTGAAACCATACGCGTTATGCTTATCCTTCTGCTGTAGCGCTCTACGCCGCTTACCGTATCGCCCGGGACGCTTTCCGAGCCTTCCGAAGCTCTCTTCATCGCCCTTGCGAATATCTCGTCCCGCTTCGCTTCCCCGGCCATGAGCTTCTCAACGGAAGCCTTGTCCGCATTCTGCAAGGTATCTATTATCTTCTTTTTGCTGTTCATATTTATCCTCCTTTACAGAGTTATCCCTTTGTCATCGAGGAGCTTCTTCAAACGCTTCATGGCACGTCCGCAGCGCACTCTTACCAGTGAGGCGCTGATGCCTGTCATTCCGGATATTTCCTTTGAGCTCTTTCAGTAGTAGTATTTCTGAATTATTATCACCGAGTCGGGCGTCCCCAGCTCGGATATGCATTGCAGCAAAACCTCGGAGCTCTCACGCTTTTCCGCAGCTTCCTCGATATTCTCTTCGCTTGCTATCTCATTCGTATTCTCATCGTCTGCCGATATGCTGAGCCCCGCCCTTGCGGCAAGCTTCCTGCGCATACTTATGGCCGAATTGCGGGCGGCTGCGCCCACGTATGCACTTAGAGAGGTTATTTTATCGGTGCGGAGCTTCATCATCACCGAAGCAAACACGTCTATGACGCATTCCTCCGAATCTTCACGGCTCCCGAAGCCGCTGAGTATCCTGTTGACTATAGAGCATACATAGCCGTAGTACTTGTAAAAAAGCGCCCGCTGCCCCTGGGGCGGAGCTTCCTCCATGATCCGGAGTATCTCACTGTCAGTCATGTGCTTCCTCCTTTCTGCTGAAAACAGATCTGCCTTCACTTATATTAACGCATTCCGTATCGCTGCTGCAACACTATTCTATCACTTTTTTTCAAAATGAGCAAATTTTTTCTCCGCCGTAGCAGTTTGCCTTCCCTCAGCATATAATATCAGCGAGGGAGGGAATGCTCCCTCCCTTAGTACGGCGGCTCTGCCGCCCTATGGAGGAATCACAATGGCTACTTTTTACAATCAGGCTACCCTTTCCTACAACGGAACGGTCACAAGCTCGAATATAACCGCAGGCGAGATCATAGACGTGCTCTCGGTCTCAAAGAACGCTGTATCGGACACCTATTCCGCCGGCAGCGGGAACGTCTATATCATCAGCCTCGTGAATACAGGCTCATCATGCTTCAGGGACCTTACGGTGACCGACGACCTCGGCGGATACTCTTTCGGTGAAAGCGGCACGGCTGTGCCCCTGACCTACAATGAGGGCTCACTGACCTATTATGTAAACGGCGTTCAGCAGGCCGATCCCGCTGTGACCTCGGTATCCCCTCTCACCGTTACAGGTATCAGCGTGCCCGCCGGCGGCAATGCCATGCTGATATATTCGGCTGAAGCAAACAGCTTTGCTCCTCTCGGCACTGACGCGGAAATAGTGAATACCGTCACTGTCAGCGGCAGCGGCATCAGCGATATGACCGCCTCCGAGACCATAGCCTACAGCGGCGATGCGGACCTTGCCATCAGCAAGTCCCTCAGTCCCGCTGCCGTAGAGGAGAACGGAGAGGTGACCTATACCTTTATCATACAGAACTACGGCGCAGTTCCCGTTGAGGCGGACGGCAACGTTGTTTTCACAGATACCTTTGCTCCTGCTCTCACCGGGCTTACAGCCGAGCTTAACGGCGAGCCGTGGACTTCGGGTACAAACTACGCATACGACCCCGATACGGGCGTATTCACAAGTCTCGACGGCCAGATAACCGTGCCCGCAGCTCAGTTCGCTCAGGATACCGATTCGGGTATGTGGAGCTCACAGGCAGGAGTAAGCACCCTCGTCATCAGGGGCAGGCTGGCATAAAGGCTGTCAGCCCTCAGCCATCAGGAAGAGGACAGTATCCAACCGCAAAAACGGGGACACCTTGTGTCCCCGTTTTTTTATACTGTGAATCCCTTTGCGCGAAAGCTGTCGATGAGCTCGCCCAGTATCGCCGCATTCGTCTCCGATACAGAGTGCAGAAGAAGTATCTCTCCGCCGTGCGCTGCTCCGGTGAGCTTCCTGAGCCCCTCCCCGGGCGACGGCTGGTCGTCTGTCTTCCAGTCCACATAGGCGCTGCTCCAGAATACGGTCTTGTATCCGCATTCCTTTGCTATCTCCAGCGCGTGTTCGGAATACTCCCCGCAGGGACAGCGAAAATACTGCATCTCGTAGCCGAATTCATTCATTACATAATCATGCAGGTACATTATCTCTTTCCTTGCGTCCTCATCACAGAGCGTCGGAAGACTCGCATGGGTCATGCCGTGATTTCCGAGGATATGCCCCTCGTCTATCATACGCCTTACAAGGGCGTGCTCCGTTTTTGCGTAAGGACCTGTCAGAAAAAACATTGCCTGCACGTTCTTCTCCTTCAGCGTGTCCAGTATCTTCTCCGTATATCCGTTTTCATAGCCCTGATCAAAGGTGATGATTATTCTTTTTTCATCCTCCGACAGGGCGAAGGCATCAAGGTCGCCGTATCGGCTGTTGAACTGCACTGCGCCTGTCGGACGGTTCTTTTCGTCCGTTTCCGTTCCCTGTCCGTAGCCCTGCTTTGTGATGTCTGCGGCAGCTGCCGCAGTACAGGGCATAACGGCTGCGGTAAGGAGCGCAGCATAGGTTTTTATTTTCATAAGCATTTACCTCTGATTGTTCATGCGGATCGCTCCGCAGAAATATTATCTGCTCTTATCTGACGGTGAAACATGGTATTTTTTGTTTTTTTTCGACATAAGCTTTAACGGGGTGATAATATGGAAGATAAAGAAACTGCTGCTGAGCCCGCAGACGACAGCACCGACGCTCTCATGGAAGAATATGACAGAAAACGCAGGAACAGAGCCGATGACGTTATAGCTGCCCAGGCCGTGATATGCATACTTCTCGGAGCGGCGCTGTTCTGCGCGAAGCTTTTCCGCCCCGACATCGCAGGGGAGCTGCTCGGAAGGCTCCGCGGACTTTCCGCCGACAGCAGCTTCGTTGTGCCGAACCCCATAGATATTATCATAGGTTATATTGATAAGCTTTAGAATTGGCGGCACGGCGGTCAGGATAAGCTTCTCCTTTCTTGCGTTCAATGCCCTGCTGTTCCTCATGAGGAGCGGCGGTGAGATATTCGCTTTCTATACTGCCTGCGCCGTACACGAGGCGGGACATATCGCAGTCCTCGCACTTACCGGAAGCAGGGTCGCCGCTGTGGAGCTCAGCGCGGCGGGTATTGTCATGGAAACGGAAAAAAGCAGCCTTTCATCTCTGCGGAAAGGTCTTGCGGTGCTGGCGGCGGGGCCTGCTGCCGGTCTTCTCATGTTCGCGGCGCTGAGAGCGGCGGGCTGCGGAGGGAGCTTTCCGATACTGAACCTCATGGCAGCCGCATATAATATGCTGCCCTACCGCTGCCTCGACGGCGGAGCGATGATAGCTCTGCTCACTCTCGGCTCCGTACATGAAAGAGCGTTAGGGCTGCTGCTCACGGCGCTGAAGCTGCTCATCACCGCCGCCGCGGGAGCGGCTGTGTATCTTCTCGGAAGGGAGGCTCTGCCCCTGCTTTTCGGCGCTTCTGTCCTCCTTATATGCGACAGCGTTAAATCATAGTTCAGAACGACCGGATAAAAACACTCAGCCCCGGAGCAGTACCGTGCCGCTCCGGGGCTGATAATTATCTGTGTTCACGGCCTTTTCTTTCAGCCGTCGATACTCAGGTACATGAAGCCGTCAAGCTCCCTGTCGTCGTATTCAAAGCTTATGATATGAACGTCGTCAAAGCTGTGCTCCGTATAGGTAACCGTTTGGGAGCCTATATCTATCCTCGGCACTCCGAGGCCGTCCATTATCTCATCGGGAGTAAGCTCGCCGAAGCAGTCGCATATCCCCTCTTTTATAAGGAAATCCGCTATATCCTCCAGCCTCTGCGGGTAGAGCTCCGCTATCCTTGCCGCAAGCTCCTCGAAGCCCTCGGATACCTCGTCGCAGGTCACGATTATGCCGTCAAAATCGTCTATAAACAGCTCCTCGTCCTCATCGTATACGAACATAGGCACTGTCCTCCTCTCACAGCGCGGCGTTTGCCGCTATCCTGTATATAGTAGCTACGTCCTGAGCAGACAGGTGTACGAAGCCGCCCGTCCTGCCGTCACCTATGCCGAATTTCTCCACCAGCTTCGGTATATCCTCTTCCTTTGCCCCGAGCTCCTCAAAGTTTATGGGCATTCCTATGCTGTGCAGGAATCGGCGGAAGCAGGCGATACCCTCGAGAGCTGTCTCGTCGGGGTATTCAAAGTTCATCTGACAGCCCCATACGCGGACTGCCATCTGTGCGAACCTCATTACGTCGTGCTTGTATACGAACTCCATCCATGCAGGCATTATCACCGCAAGTCCCGCGCCGTGAGCGCAGTCGTATAGCGCCGACAGCTCATGCTCTATACCGTGGCTGTTCCAGTCCTGGCTCCTGCCGACTCCGACTATGTCGTTGTGTGCAACGGTACCCGCCCACATGATGTTCGCTCTTGCCTCGTAGTTGTCGGGCCGGGCGATAACGCGGGGAGTCTCCTTTATCATGGTGAGCAGCACCGCTTCGCAGAGGCGGTCCGTTATCTCCACCTCGCGGGTGTTGGTGAAGTATCTCTCGAAAACATGAGCCATTATATCCGTTGCTCCGCAGGCTGTCTGATACGCCGGCAGAGTGCAGGTGAGCTCGGGATCCAGTATGGAAAAGCGGGGACGGAGCAGATCAGAGCCCACGTCGCGCTTGAGGCTTCCCTCCTCCTTGGTGACTACCGAGGCGCCGGAGCCCTCGCTGCCCGCAGCGGCAATAGTGAGGACGGTGCCGATGGGAAGCGCCTTTTCCACAGTCTTTCCTGTGCCGTAGAAGTCCCAGAAGTCGCCCTCATATGGCACTCCCAGAGCTATTGCCTTGGACGAATCTATACATGAGCCGCCGCCCACGGAGAGTATGAAATCCACGCCCTCGCTGCGGCAGAGCTCTATACCCTTGTAGATCAGTGTGTCGCGGGGATTGGGCTGAACGCCGCCAAGCTCGGTAAAGGCTATGCCGCTTTCCTCCAGCGACTTCTTTACGCAGTCAATGAGTCCCGATCTTACTGCCGAGCCCGAACCGTAGTGGATAAGCACCTTGGTGCCTCCGTACTTCTTTACCATTTCCCCTGCTTGGGCTTCCGTGCCGCGTCCGAAAATGAATTCCGTCGGACTGTAGAACTGAAAATTATCCATTGTTTATTCCTCCTTTATATTATTTTTCCGTCAAAATGGTCCATTTCATGCTGTATTATCTCTGCCTCGAAATCCCTGAAGATCCCGCGGCGGCGCTTGAACTTCCTGTCAAGATATTCCACTGTTATTATACGGTGACGGGTGACGCTGCGGACTCCGCTGAGTGAAAGGCAGCCCTCCTCGGTATCGTAGGTCTCCTTTGATCTGTCGGTTATCACGGGATTTATCATGGCAATATACTCGTCTCCTATCAGCGCAACGAGCACCGTCTTATGAACGCCTATCATATTGGCCGCCATACCCACGCAGCGCTCCTCGTTGGCTCTGACCGTATCCAGCAGATCGCGCACGACCTGAATATCCGCCCTTGTTGCGGGGACCGACTTTACGTCGAGCACCGCCTCGTCCCTTACTATCTCCCTGACCATATGGCTGTCCTTTCCGTTTTTGTTTATAATACCATATCCGTACCTGTTCTGTCAAGACAAAAAGCGGGACCTTTGTCCCGCTTTGCAAGTCATATTTTTCACTTGTCCGGATAAGACTTCAGATGCCGAGAAACTCCTTGAAATTATCCGCAAGTATCTTCTGATTCTCCTCCTCGGTGAAGCCCAGCTTGAGGAAGCGCATGAGCTCGTCCTCGTGGCTCCACATTGGGAAATCCGAGCCGAAGAAGCAGTTCTCTATGCCGTACCCGCGCACCAGTCCCGCGGCTCTTTCCGGAGTGAGGAAGGCAAGGGAGCTGCTGACGTCAAATCTTACGTTGTCCAGTCCCGTAAGCCATTTTTCCGCCTCGTCCCACTGCTGATAGCCGCCGAGATGGGCGGCAAGTATCTTCAGCTTCGGGAAATTCCTATGTATATTTGCTATGCGGCGGGGCGCAGAAAAATCATACCTTGCGTCGCCGCAGTGTATGAGCAGCGGCAGCTCCCCCTCCATGAGCTCGTATATGCGGAAGGCCTCGGGAGAGTCCGCATTGAATTTCTGGAAATCCGGGTGGAGCTTGACGCCGTGGAGCCCCAGCTCCTTTATCTGCTTTATGTCAGCCTCAAGATCCTCGGAATCGGCATGAGTTGTGCCGAAGCCGTAGAAACAGCTGTGAGCCGCGCACTCCCTGCTGATAAACAGGTTTATATTGTGCGTCTGCTTCGGGCTCGTGGCCGTGGAGCATACAAGATATTTCCTTACGCCTATCCTGCTCCCGGCTTCGATAAGCTTTTCGCTGAAGCCGCAGTTGTTCATGGGTATATCATAGAAATGTCCTATATTCACTGTCGCATTCTCTGCGATCTTATCGGGAAAAATATGTGAATGAGCATCTATGATCTCATATTTTCCGTATACATCAGGATTCATTCTTCCATCTCCTCTATATAAATACATGGATATTATACTACTTTGTTTCGTTTTTGTCAAACTCCGGCGTCAATGATCGGCGCAGAAATGTTTTTTTCGCCAAAAACACTGCCGCAAATGTGCAATATCCATAAAATATGCGGTGAAATTCGGTCAAATCGGGAAAAATATCCGTTTTCCCTTGCATTGCCGCCCGTTTTGGGTTATAATATTATTTACAGGCTTCTTGTTTTATCCCAAAAGTTTAACCTGAAGTATTCCACAACAGCGGGAGGCTGATATTATGTTTGATAAAACCATGACCTTTTCTGTCAACGAGGACAGAGAAGCAGAGCTCAAGAAAAATCTTACCATCATCTATGACGCTCTCACTCAGAAGGGCTACAACCCTGTGAATCAGATAGTAGGCTACATCCTCTCGGAGGATCCTACATACATCACGACCTACAACAATGCAAGGAGCCTTATCCGTCACATCGACCGTGACGAGCTTCTGCAGGTCCTTGTAAGATCATATCTGGACGCATAAACGGAAAGGACGGTCACCGACCGTCCTTTTTTGTATCTGTCAGTAGGGCCTGAAGCAGATGTTGAGATCCACGTCGCCCTCTATGCCCGGTATCCTGCCCGTGTTGGAATACTGCCATATCCTGAACTCGTAGTAATACGAGGGACTATCGCTGTACTCCGCAAGCCAGAAATCGTAGTCCTTGACTCTCGGGAGATCAAGCTTGTGCATGGCCGTTCCCGTATTCTGATATATCATGGGCGTATATCCCGAGTCCTTTACTCTCTCGCAGAACGAAACGCAGCAGTCCGCCAGCGCCTCAACGCTCACATCGTCCGTGCGGGCGTTGTCATGATGTATGAGCTCCCAGTCATATACAACGGGATAGGTTATATCGTAGGGTGCCAGTGCGTCGATAACTGCGTCAGCCTCCTCAACTGCCTCATCGGCAGTCGTAGCCTGTGAGTAGAAATAGGCTCCCACTTTAAGACCAGCCGCCAGTGCGCCTTCGATGTTGCGCTGGAAAGCGTTGTCATATGTAACTATGCCGTCACCGTAGGTACGGTAGCCGATACGGATAAAGGCAAAATCTATGCCCGCCTGCTTTACCTGAGTCCAGTCTATATCTCCCTGGAACTCGGAAACGTCAACTCCCGTGGTCGATACTGCCTCGCCGTTTTCCATATAGTATGCGTAGCCGTTGCGCACGGTGAGCTTGCTCAGATCAAGGGTGCTTACGGGCACGTCCCCGTATACGGGCACGAATATCTCGCCGTAGGTGCTGTCGTGCATGAGTATCTTTCTGCCGTCCATCTGGTAGAAGGACTCCTCCTTTTCTATCACCGCTCTCCTGCGCACCTGTGGTTCACTGGAACCGGCATTTGCGGGTACTGCGTCCCTGCGTCCGCGTATAAACGCCACAAAGACAAGGGCTATGATAAGAAATAGTATTATTACCGCTTCCAGCACGGCTATGCTCCTGAAGCGTATACGTCGTCTGTTGTCTGCCATTGTTTCCTCCGTTATTCATTATTTCTTTTTGCATTCTAATAATAACATATTTCCCGACCTTTGTAAACCTCTATTCGCCTGAAAATAATAACACTTTTGTCACAATTGGGCATTTTCACCCAAATTTCAGAAAAACTCCATTGACAAGACAGGCTCATTAGTATAAAATGGTATCATAAAAACAAATACTTTTTCAAGGAGGATAATATGGACTATAAATACAAGACTCAGATGGTCTGTTCACAGGAGATAAGCTTCCATATCGAAGGAAATGTGATAACAAACATTGCTTTCAGAGGCGGCTGCAACGGCAACCTCAAGGCTCTTTCAAAGGTGCTTGACGGCTGGACCGTGGAGCAGATCGAGGAAAAGCTCAAGGGCAACACCTGCGGAGTAAGACCCACTTCATGTGCGGATCAGCTCTGTATCGCCGTTCGCAAGGCCTATGAGGAACAGAAGAACGCATGATAATGCAAAAGGCGCACTGCTGTGCGCCTTTTTTATATTTCTCAGCGGTTACTGTATTCCTCAAGCTCGTGTATGGAGTCGATGTCCACTGTGGGAAGCGAATAGCATACCGACTTCAGATAGGCCTGTATCTCCTCACAGTCTGTCCATTCGAGACAGTCTCCGTCAGAATAGACCGGCAGCTGCAAGGGACTGCCGTCAGTGTCCTTGCCGATAAGGAATATGGTGCTCTGTCCGGCGTCGAACATCTTGCCTATGCAAGTGCCCATTTCGTCGTCCTTATGGGCGGACAGGTTCAGTGACATCATTCTTGTGCTTTCGACTATATTGTCCGCCATACAGGTCCTGAGAGCGTTTTCGTCTGCCATTACGGCCTTTATCGCGTCATACCAGCTGCCGTCTGCGTCGTACATCCTTATGAGCTTACTGTACGTATTCTTTTCGGCATTTCCCTGCCCTGTGTAATAATACATATTGTAGCCGACGCCGTTTTCGTCATAAACGGTTATCTGCTGCTGGGTAGACCATGCGTGGTTCTCATATATGATAGCCAGTACCGGCTCGGGATCGCTTACGATACCGCAGCACTTTTTTCCGCCTTTTATAAGTAACTTCTTAAGGCTCACAAGGTCAAAGGAGTCTATCACATTGTCCTTGTTCATATCGGCGTTTTCGTGATTGATCTGCTCTTCCCTGCCGAGCAGCCACCTCTGGAGCGCCACAAGGTCGGATACGCCCACTGCTCCGTCGGTGTTGCAGTCTCCGGGTACGGGCTTATCACATTCCGAGCTGCTGATGATGCTTGCATTGAGGTCGTTGTCAAATCTGAACGAGCAGACCGCCCCGTCCTGAGGCTCGTATATGTCGCTGCCGCCCGAATAATGGAAGTCAACGGTCACCGTACCCGGTCTCAGGGGCTCGAATACAGTTACCTCGCCGTACATTCCGCCAATGACATCGATAATATTGGCAGGCTCGATATAATAGCCGCAGTACTTCTTTACCTCGCTGATACCCTCCTGAGTGGGATCTATGCGGAAGCTGCGTCCCACAGAGCAGAATATCACATATTCGCCGTGTACGGAGATGTTGCCTGCGTTCTTTATGTAGTCCTGAGCCTCGGGCAGACAGTCGGGAAGCCAGCCGAAAAGATCGGTCTCCCTTATATCTCCGTTTTCGTCGGCTGTGAATTTCAGTGCATATTCATTGGAATAATTTGAACCGTATTTTACCTTCTTGTTCCAGTATACGGTCACGCCGGAAGAGGGCTTCGGCTTGAACACGTCAACGCTGAAGCAGATGTCCGTCTTTGCGTACTTTATGTCACGTTCACGGATACCCAGCTCTCCGAGGGCGGCGATATACTCGTCATAGCCCTCCTCGCCGCTGCTCACTGCCTCGGGCAGGCGGAACACTCTTGAATATACATGGCAGTCGTAGGAACTATCATCGGCATAATCGGTCATATACGTCCTTTCCGTATAACCCTTGCCGTAGTTGTCCATTCTGCGGACGCAGCATATATAGCCGTCCTCCACATGAGTTGCTCCGTATTTATTGTCAAATTCCAGAGCCGCACCGAGATCCTTCGGCACCCATTCCGGAAGATCGATCTTGTTCTCAACTACACGCATTTTTTGGCTGCTGTCCGTCTTTATTGTGAAGCACCTTGCGTCTATATCCTCGTCGTTCGGTCTGACATTGCGGGAAACGGCAAAGTCAACATATACCTCGCCCTCCTGAACAGGCTCGTAGACCCTTACCGCCCTCTGGAGGGGAAGAGTATCGACAGGAGTGCCGAACATTACCGGCGACCTGTATTCAACATCGTAGCTCAGCAGCTGCTTTACTCTGCCGATACCGTGCTGCTCCATGAAATACTGCTCGCCTGCCGAACGTCTCACATCTCCGCAGAAAATGATAAGGTCGTTGTATGCGCATATGTTCCCGTGCTCCTTTATGAAGGCGTCATACTCCTCAATACAGTCCGGCAGGAACCTGAACAGGTCGAACTGCTCCTTTTCAAAGGGCGAGTTGTAATAGCCGAAGGTGAACGTCCGTGACGATGTTACATTGAGTATGCCGCCGTCGCTGTAATAGCCTTCCCTGATGGTGATGTCAAGGTCCTGATACTTCGTTGTGTATACCTCGACCCTGAAATAGTTGTCCAGTTCCTCTGCGTTCTCTTTTATGCCCGCTGCGCGGAGCCTTTTCATATAGTCCGCATAGACCTCCGTACCGGAGTCTGAAGGGGCGTCGGAGGGACTGAATTCCATATCCTTTGCAAATACACGGGTCAGCTCGTGGTTCTCGACGCTTTTTCCCGAACAGAGTATATCGTAGAACAGGTCGTCCTTATGGAGAGGACGCTGCTGCACCACGCATATGTACTCGCCCTCCACATATGTCGCACCGCGGCTGTTGCTGAATTCGAGGGCTTCAAGATAGTCGTCCGGCACCCAGTCGGGAAAGCTCCCCAGAGCACTTACCTTTGAGGCGATCGCTGCCTTATCGGGACGGACAGCGGCGGAAGCAGCTGCGGGAACACCTGCTGTGATAAGCAGAACAGCGGACGCTGCCGCAGAGATCAGTTGTTTGAAAGAAATCATATAAATACCTCCTCATAAAAACAGCTTATATATGTATTAACGTTTCAGAAATGAAAATGTGCGGTTAAATAAAAAAATTTTTGTACCTGTCTCCGTGCTTTTGACGTCCACTTGACAGTGAACCTGAAAAAAACTGTTGAATTCCCGGGCGTAATGAGTTATAATATGTTTGTTATCAAATTCAGAGAGGTATATTTATGGACTTATTCAAAAAATTGGGCAGTCTTGCAGCAGCCGTGCTCATGGTGTCCGCAGTGCCCTGCGGCGCTTCCCCGGCTGTGGCCGGGCAGAGTACGGAAGGGCTCTGCATAAACGAAGTCTGCACTCAGAACAAAAACAGCTTCAGGGACAGCCGGGGCAAAGCTCCTGACTGGATAGAGCTTCACAACGGCAGCAATGCGGATATGGACATTTCAGGATTCGGTCTTTCCGACAAAGCCGACAAGCCGATGAAGTATGTATTCCCGTCAGGCACTGTCATAAAAAAGGGAGGCTATCTCCTGATAGTTGCCGACAAGGACAGAGAGGGACTGACCGGGCTCAACACGGGCTTCGGCCTCAGCAAGTCGGGAGAGACTCTTATCCTTTCGTCCCCTGACGGAAAGGAGCTCCAGAAGCTTGTGATCCCCGCACTCGAAGAGGACGCTTCATACGGACGGACAAAAGACGGAAGGTTTGCGGTAATGTCTCCAACACCCGCCTCCGCCAACAGCTCCGCGCCTGCCGAGCCCGTATTCTCGCTCGAGTCAGGTTTCTACAGCGAAAACGACGTAAAGGAGCTGACTATAACCTCGTCGGACACGGTATACTACACTCTTGACGGCTCCGATCCCACCACCTCAAAGACCGCAAAGGTCTACAGCGGTGCCATACCCATGTACGACAGGAGCTCGGACGAAAACGTCTACAGCAAATATGAGCAGGACGAGGAAAGTCCGTACTCGATCACCATTTCTATCGCCTATGAGGCCAATACGGAGAAATTCGACAAGGCAACTGTTGTCAGGGCCGCTTCCAGATCAGCGGACGGCACCTTCAGCAGGGTCTCCTCAAAGACCTTCTTCGTGATGAGCGACGAAAAGCTTGCATACTATTCTGGGATACCGGTGGTATCCGTGGTGACCGATCCGGACAACCTCTTCGGCAAGGACAACGGCATATATGTCACGGGTCAGCAGTACACCGACTGGCTCAAAGGCGGAAAGGCCTCCGAGATCGCCGCAAATTTCCTGTCTTCGGGAAAGGAGTGGGAGCGCGAGGCCGACGTTACCTATTTCGAGGGCGGAGAGCTCGGCTTCAGTCAGAAAATGGGCATACGCCTGAGAGGAGCCTCCACAAGGAACACTCCCGCCAAGAGCTTCAACCTATATGCAAGGAGCAAGTACGGCGACTCAAAGCTTGACTATAAGATAATCAGCGGAAACAAGTCCGTCATCGACGACAAATCTATAAAGCGTTACGATTCCTTCGGCCTCAGGTCGGTCTCATGGGTGGACAAGCTGAGAGAGTATGCCGTCCATTCCTCACTGCGCGATCTTCCCGCCCTTGCCACCTATGACAGCGAAAGATGTATGCTGTTCATCGACGGCGAGCTCTGGGGACTTTACGATATAACCGAGAAGGCCTCGGATTACTACATACAGTCGAATTACGGCGTTCCCGCCGAAAACGTTACGATTATAAAGAACGGAGAGCTCGAGGCGGGTCCCGACGACGAGCCTCTCAATCTTCAGATGCTGGGAGATTTCTGCCGTGACAACGATCTGACTGTCTCCGAGAATTATGACTACGTAACCTCTCAGGTGGACACCGAGAGCATTATAGACTGCTACTGCACCGGCCTGTATATCGGCACATGGGACTGGCCGAACTACAACTACCTCATGTGGAGATACCAGGGCGACGAGATAGACGGCAATCCCTACAGCGACGGCAAATGGAGATTCGGCGCCTTTGATTTCGATTACTCCGTGGGACTTACCTATGAGGACTTCGGCGGAGTAGAGCCCTATCAGCACGACAGCTTCAAGAAAATGGACGGCGTCAAGGAGGCTATCCCGACGGTGATATTCGCAAAGCTACTTGAAAATCCCGAATTCAGACAGCAGTTTGCGGACAGGTTCTGTTCCTACGCCTATTCCGTGTTCGGAGCCTCAAAAATGACTGCGGAGCTGAACGACGAGGAGGAAAGGTTCATGGACTATATGACCATGACTGCATGGCGCTGGAACATGGGCACCCCCGACTCCGGTTATGAAAGCTTCCTTGAGGAGCAGAAGAGCTTTTACCACGACGAAATGGAGCTCATGCGCACCTTCTTCAAAAACCGTCCGAAGTATGCCGTTGAGAATATGAGAAATTACCTCGGCATATCGCAGGATACTGCTACCGTGACCGTAACGGGCACAGGCGGCGGAAGTATTTCCGTAAACTCGGCTGATACCGCCTTTTCAGGCAATGTGTGGACAGGCTCCTTTAAAAGCGGTACAAAGGTGACTCTCACAGCAAAGCCTGACGACGGCTTCAAATTCGCAGGCTGGTCGGGAGCCGTCACTTCCGGTTCGGAGACCATAACGGTCACCGCCGACAAGGCAGTTTCACTGGTGTGCAATTTCAAGATGTCCGAATATGAGCACGGTGACCTCGACATGGACGGAAAGCTGGACGCAGCCGATCTGGTCGTTATGTCCAGATATATCCGCGGCATGGAAAGCATAAACAGAATGCAGTTCATTATCGCCGATATGAACGAGGATCAGTCCGCTGACGTATTCGATCTCGTGCTTCTGCGAAAGGAACTGCTCAGGCAATAACAGTATGAAAAAATGCGGCACTGCCGCATTTTTTTATTTCTCCCCATCATGGGTTATGATCGTCTTTACGATAAAGCCCTCGGTACCGCAGTAGCTTATCCTCGAAAGATCTATCCCCGCATTTACGAATGCAAGTGACGTTTCTGCTTTGCCGAGTCCCTTCAGGGCTTCTTTATATGCCGCCTCGGTCTCGAATTTTACTTCTGCCTGTTCCTCGTCATAGTGCTTCATTATTATCCCTGCCATGGCATCGGCATCGAATCCGCTCATGTAAGAGCCGTCCGCCACATAATAGTACCTGCTGAGATCGCTGCATTTCGGAACGAACCTGTTCTTTCCCATGCTGAGATCATGGGTGTCCGCAAAATGCTCGTCGTCGCACATAAAGAAGTTATGGGTGTAATTATAGGGTATATCGTCCTCATAAACGGGATCGTCACCTGCAAGATCCACCCAGTAATACCTGCCGTCGAGCCTGATAAAATTCCATGTGCTGCCGCCGTTGGAAAACATACCGCACTCAAAGCCCATTCTTTCCATGATGTACTGAAATGCCTGAGCGTAGCCCATACTCTGCGTTCTGTGTCTTACGAGGCAGCTGTATACCGTATCCGTAAGAAAGTCTTCGTCACCGCTCTGATACCATGTATTCCTTACTATCTCGTCATGGACAAAGAGCGCTTTCTCCCAGTCCGAAGCGTCCGCGGGTATGCTGTTTATTATCCTGTCGGCTTCCTCCGATACCTTTTCACACATCTTTTCCGTTTCGCTCTCCGTCATCTTATAATCACGGCAGCCGTAATTTATACTTATAACGTTGTGCTGCGGACTTGACCCCACAGAGCTTATGTCGGCCCAGAAAAGCTCGGGGTGGTCATATATCACCATGCCGCTTATCTCAAATGCCCTGTCATTGGTGGCATAGCCGTAAAGCCTGAGCTCGCCGTTAAAGCTTCCGTCAGTGAGCCTGTCATATATCGCCTGATACATCTCTTCCTCGTCGGCTACATATTCTGCTCTGCGGTGAGGATCGTAGGGCTCCTCGGGAGCATCGCTCGCGCAGCTCCATAACAAACACGCGGGCATCAGTGCGGGAAACAGCTTTTTTATCATCTTCATATCATATCTCCTTATTACCCGGGCATAAACGCAGGATCATTCCGTTCCGCCGGCTGTGAGCCCTGCGGAGACCCGCCGCATAATATGTATACCGCGGCCTTTATCTGGTCTTTCGGCAGACAGCCGTAACCTTCATGTTCCCGTCGGAGATCTCCGCGAAAATGTCTCCGCCCATTCCGTTCATCAGCCTGTTGTCATTCGGTTTATAAGCATTCCGCCGTTGTCTTTCAGCCATTTGTTCCATCTGTCATAATCGGGGAACACACGGTATACCTCAGCGTAAAACTTCTTTGAATGATCCATGTGCAGACGGTGGCAAAGCTCGTGTACGACTACCGAGTCAAGAACTTCCGGCGGAGCCGCCATCAGCAGACAGTTGAAGCTGAGATCGCCCTTTGAAGTACAGCTGCCCCATCTTGTCTTCTGATTACGGACGCTTATCCTGCCATATGTCACGCCGAGCTTTTCGGCGTAGTGCTTCACACGTCCGGGGATCACTCCAAGAGCCTTTTCAGCCATAGAACGTATATCCTGCTCTGAAAAGGGCGTCAGCTGCTCCAACTCGCGTCTGCGCTGCCGTGCTTTCCGGATCTGGTGGTTTATCCATTTTTCGCTCTTTTCAATGAAAGAAACTATCTCCCTTTCCGAGCACCGTAAAGGCGCTCTGACAATGAGGTGTCCGTCCTCCGCTATCTGTATCGCAAGTGTCTTCCTGCGGCTGCGAATGATCTCAGCAGCAGTTATTATGCTGTTTATATCGGCCATGTTTTCGCTCCTGTCAGTTTATCATAGGTTGACCACGAGTATATTACCACATATCTGCCGTAATGTCAAGAAGTACAGAGCACCGGTTTCTGTCACGAAGGCGGGATACTCAGACGGCATCGCAGATCTCCGGAACAATTCCGTGAAAAACCAATAAATCCGAACTGCACAGTTATCCGCATACCTGAGACATTTCCTCCGCACACAGTTCAAACGTCACAGACATACGCTGCGGTTACAGAAAACGGCTCTCCTTACGGAGAGCCGTTCTGCTTTTTCATATCAGCTGATCCTGACCGATCAAACGGCAGACTTCCTTTACAGCCTTTTCGTATCGTTCCTGATACGAGCCGCTTATGCATATGAAATCCTTGCCGTGACAGCGGAGCAGCTCCTTGATCTGCTCGCTGTATCTGACGCGGTCGTCACGGATGACCTCGCTGCGGTCTCCGTCCTGTACAAAGGCGACATCAGGTTCGAGAAAAAGTATCAGGTCGTAGCTGTTCAGAGCGTCTATAGCATCGGAAAGCGCCTTGTTCTTTTCAATACCGGGATCTTCAAGAAAGCTCATATAAAACTGAGTCACAAGGGTGTCGGTATCTATGAACAGCACCTTATTGCTGTGTTCTGCCGCCTTGATCTCATTCAGCTTGTGCTGAAGCAGTATCTCGGTAAAATCCTCCGACAGCATCATAAGATCGGTGCCGCTGCGCTCCGATATATCCCTGCCTGCCTCATCGATATAATTGGTATTGAACCTGTTGGCAAGATTGATGGTCAGGGTGGATTTGCCCGTACTCTCTCCGCCCATGAGCAGTACTTTCTTCGTATAAAAGGGCCTCACTATATTCGGGAGCCACTCCCAGCGGCGGAACGGATCGCGGCGTATCTCGGTGGAGCTGATACCGTTTCTTCTGAAAATATGCAGCTTGCTTTCGGGATAGCATACGTTCCAGAAGCTGTCCTCACCGTAATCGCTGCCGCAGAAGACAATATCTATCGGCTTTCCTATCCGGGCTTTTACCTTCTCAGCGTCAGCCTGCCAGTACTCCCTCGTATATTCAGCCTTGGTCTCTGCATTGTCCTCAAGAATGATTATCCTGACATTGCCGATGTGCTTTGTGAGCTGATAAAGCCAGCGGTATCTTATCCTGCTGTCAATGCTGTCACGCCTCGGTGAGGTACTCAGGACTATATACAGCTCACGGCACATATTGGCCGCCTGAATTATACAGTCAAGGTGTCCCATATGGAGCGGATCAAACGAACCGCCGTACATTCCTGCGTTATACTGCATCCTTCTTCGCCTCCCTGTACCAACGTATGAACATTATTACTGCATTTATGAGGTAAACGCTCCACATTGCAAGTGTGGCGACTGTTTCTCCGCCTTGAGTAAAGTGTACAGCCCACATGATGACTGTAACGATGTCCACGACTATCCAGAGCACCCACTGCTCCATAAGACGCTTTATGGACAGTATCTGTGCCACAACAGAAATGACTGTGCTCATGCTGTCGATATAGGGCAGATTTCCGCCCAGCTTTTTCAGTATAAAGCCGTATCCGAAGATACCTGCGCCCGTTAAAAAATATATCACGGCGCTTTTCCTGAGTGTGAGCCTCTCCTTAACGACCTCTCCCGTTTCATCGTTCATATGCTTTTTCCATACGAACCAGCCGACAAAATTCATCGGCAGATAATAGATGAGGTTGAGCATGACCTCGCCATAATATTTTGCCCCGAAGGAAACTATCGCATAGCAGACCGTATTCACCAGTCCGAAGATAAAAGAGGAACGCTTTCCCTTTCCTGTCAGGATAACGCACCATGTACCTGTAACTGCCGCAAGCAGACTGAGAAAGGTATCCTTCCAGTATATTGACAAGCCAAGTATCACGGATGTTGCAAGCGTCAGCCAGAATACATCAAAGAGCTTCCAGCCCGTCAGCTCGCTTTTAAGGTATCTCCTTACGCCCTGCGCTCTGTTCATTTTTCTGCCCCCCTTTAAAATACATTAGATCTCCGTCCTCACATCAGTCCCGTGCCCAGCTCTGCGTAGAAGCGCCCCAGCACCTCCTGCATATCCCTGCTGATCCGTTTGTATCCCTCAGCGCTGATCTCCCCGGGAATACCGTAGAACGCTTCCGCGATACCACCTGCGATGCAGGTAAGGGTATCACAGTCCCCGCCGAGCGAAATGGCAGTACGGATAACGTCCTCGAAATCTTTTCCCTCCAGAAAAGCCGTGATCGCTTCGGGAACCGTCTCCTGACAGCTCTCAACATGATGATACGCGGGGCGTATCTGGTCACAGGTGCGGGAGAGATCATAGCCGAACTCCCCTACGATATACTGTCGGATATATTCCTTGCCGTATCCCCTTCTTGCAAGAAATACAGCGCTTGCTGCTGCTTCCGCGCCCTTTATGCCCTCGGGGTGATTGTGTGTGACCTCAGCCGTGAGAGCTGCCATTCTGCGGACAGTGTCAATATCGTCATAAAGCCAGCCCACAGCTGATACCCTCATGGAAGAGCCGTTACCGAAGCTTCCGTAGGGCTTGGGCTCCTTGGCGGAGAGCCACTGACGGAACATACATCCGTATCCTGCGGCGGGATAGCGCTTTCCCCATTTCCGCATGGAAGCGACCAGCCCTGCCCTGATCTCATCATCTGACTTCCCCCGTGTACCGAGCAGAGCCTCGGCAACTGCCACAGTCATGACTGAATCGTCGGTAAATCCGGTCTCTTTGCTGAAAAGAGGAAAATCCTTTGTTTTGCCGCCCCTGTCGAATTCGTATGGAGCCCCTATCATATCACCTAAGATTGCACCGATCATAATATGACCTCCTTTTCCTTGTTTTCTGATCATATTATAACACGTCCTGATACGGAAGTGGTCGTTTGGCAGACGACATTTTCCGGTTACAGGTCACAGAGCGTAGGCTGATCGTATTCAAAGAGAACTGCATTGATCTTATAAATATCATATTCCCTGTTTGCCACACAGTAGGAGATGATAAGATCGAACTTGCTGCTCGGAGAAAAAGCGATACCCGCCCTTGAAAGCAGATCCATCATAGCCGGCATATCCAGCTCAAGGGCAATGGCCAGTGCGACCGCGGTCTTTTTCTTAGGCTTATAATCAACATTGCAGCGTATGCTGGAAAAGAGCTTCCTGTCGATATTGGCCTTCTTATAGACCGTAACGTCGTCCATCCCGCTTTCATCTATAAGTCTGAGCAGACACTGCTGGAAGGTCTCCCCCGTACTGCCGAGAATAGTTTCAAGGCTGCTGTCATCTGTATTATGCAGCTGCTCGCGTATCTTTCTCCGGCGGTAAATCCTGCTGCGCTCCGTATACTCGTCGCCAGACAGCTTATCTATGCCGAATTCGTCTATATATTCGTCGATAGCTCCCATGAGCTTTTCCGAGATCCGGAACGACTCCTTATCAAATACGACAAGGATTATATTCATATCGTGGGTAAGCAGGTACTTGCCTATCTCTGAGAGCGCTATATCCAGAGCTTCATTTTTTGGAAAGCCGTATACTCCCGTAGAGATAAGGGGGAATGCTATGCTCTCTGCCGAAAGCTGCTCAGCCAATGCAAGTGAGCTTGAGTAACATGAACGCAGCGTATCACTTTCTCCGTGTTTTCCGTCTATCCACGCAGGTCCCACGGTGTGTATTATGTATTTTGCAGGGAGCCCGAATGCGGGAGTAACAGCCGCCTGTCCCGAAGCGATACAGCCGATCTTCATACGTTCGGCGAGGAGGCGTTCCTTTCCCGCTGCCCGATAGACAGCACTGTCGGTACCGTCTCCCACAATAGGCTTGGGATTGGCCGTATTCACAATGACATCCGCTTCGACTCTGGTTATATCGTTTCTTACGATCTGAAATGGCATATTATCGCCCCTTTTTGAAATTCTCAATTGAATTATATCATACGGCGCGGCATATTTCTATGATAAAATGTAAATTATAGCTGAATTCCTCCCGTACCGGTCATGTACTGTATGCGGCTTATACCGAGTATGCACTGATATATTTCTTCCTTCATGAAACGGATCTCAGCAGCCTGAAGCTATTGCACCTTTCCGGTCTTCCGGAATGCCGGGAGTACTATGGCGTTACTATTGACAATTGTACGGGAAAATGCTATTATATTAGCAACATAAACCGGATTATGTCAGCAGGATCATCGATCTGAGAGGATACAGAGTAAATGTCAGTGCCGATACTGTTCAAAGTGACAGATCTTACGAACTGATGATATCAATTAACGTGTAAGAAAGAAATGAGCGGCAGAACATGGGTATAAAAGAGACTATAGATAAGGATTTCCGGGGTATCATATATGTCGAACAAAATGATACCGTCCTATGTGAAAGTATAACCGGATTCGCAAACATTGCAAACAGGATACCGAATACTATCGACACCAGATTTGAAAGCGCTTCGGCGGGCAAGGTATTTGTAGCCGTAGCAATAATGCAGCTCATTGAGCAAGGCAGGCTCAGCTTCGACGATACCATAGGAGAGCTCCTTGATATTGATCTTCATTATATAGACAAGGAAGTGACAGTCAGACAGCTTCTTGTTCATACCTCCGGTGTACCTGATTATTTCGATGAATCCGTTATGGAGGACTATGAGTATCTGTGGAAAGATATCCCGAATTACAGGATAAGGCGCAACAGCGATCTATTCAGTCTGTTTATAGATAAGCCGATGATGTACCCGAAAGGAGAAAAATTCAGTTACAACAATTCGGGATATGTCCTGCTGGCGGCTGTTATTGAAAATATCACAGGCATGACATTTGACAGATACCTGAAACAGAGTATTTTTGATGCTTGCAACATGACCTCGACAGGCTATTTCGCGTTTGACAGTCTTCCTGCCAGATGTTCCGACAGCTATATCTTCTGCCCCGAGACCAACAGCTTCCGGACCAATATATACTCCGTTGAGGTCCAGGGCTCCGGTGCCGGCGGTGCTTTCATAACTGTTGCCGATATTGTGCGTTTCTGGAAAGCACTGATGAACGGAACTCTTATTTCGGCAGATATGTTTGCTCAGATGATAAGCAAGCAGAGCGGCACGGGTGAAGACCCCGAAGAAGGCTGGTACGGCTACGGCGTATGGATAATAGACAACCCCGCGGGAAAGGACTACGCATATTTTCAGGGCTGTGACCCCGGCGCGGGTTTTCTGAGCGAATACGACCCGAATACAGGTACAATATCTGTTCTTGTAAGCAATTACTGTGATAATGTATGGGCTGAAATGCGAAAAATACGTGCAGAATTATACTGAATATTAAAGGCCGTCTTTTTCAGAGGGAGGGATAAATTTATATGGGATACAATTTTTTTAATATTAAAGAAGTTTCAGGTACTTTTAATCGCAAATTAAACGATTTCAGAGCATCACTCGGAGATGCTATATGCAAAGGAAAGAGCATACGCTTTGCAGATAATGATATTACATATATGCTGAAGCTTCAGCATGACAGGATCTCCGGGAAAGGGCTTGAGATCGACTACGATATATATTCCAGAGATGATGACAAAAACAAATTCATCGCCGGCAGTAATTGGAAAGATGCTCACTATGAAAGCACCGTCTGCTTTAATTCATGCGGAATAAAACGCAATGTTAAGAAGTGCGGGAAAACCAGGTACAGCGACGACCGCAAAAGCGTTCTATACGAAACAATAACGGATGTGGTTACGGGCGCTCATCCGGATAACGATACTTTCTGCTGCCCGAACTGCGGTGCGATCTCCACTGTTGCCGGCTTTCAGAACGGCTGTCCTCACTGCGGGACCAGGTTTCAGACAGACGACCTTTTTCCAAAGGTCACATCATATTATTTTTTAGATGATCCGGGAATGACAAAAAAGGAATTCAGGTCGGGGTATCTCGTTTCATATATCATTACTCTGATCGCCATGTATATTCTGTGTTTTGTCTTTAACAAGGGAATAGGTCATTATATCGGCTTTACCATAGGAAGTATCTTTATAGCTTATATTTTTTATGCTTATTTTCTGATCATAAAACTTATTGCCGGAGCAATAGCCTCTGCGGGGAAAATGGGAACTGCCGGTTCAAGAAGGAAATTTGAAACAAGAATGAAAAAAATCAGTCCCGAGTTTTCTTATGAGTATTTTACGGGCAGGACATTGTCCCTTATCAAAACGGCTGTGTTTTCCGAGAATGAGAGTGAGCTTATGTTTTATGAAGGAAAGCCGCTCGATCCGATGATGAAGGATATTATAGACATGAATTACGGAGGTGCGTTAGGCTGTAAAAGTATACGTGAAGAGGGAAATTTCGTAACGGTCGTAACAAAGGCCTATTTTGATGTGCTTTACGCGAATGAAGAAAGGGTATTTTTCAAAAAACAGGTCTTTAGCGCAGAATTAAGGAGACGCACTGATATCCCTGTGAATTTAAACTTTTCCATGACGAAGATCACCTGTCCGTCCTGCGGTGCGAGTTTTGACGCAACGAAAAACAAAAACTGTCCGCACTGCGGAAACAAGTATGAGATCACCACGGATGACTGGGCTTTAACAGAGCTGAAATACAATTAAATATTACGATGAAAATACCGACCGATAAACCATTGCTTTTAAACGAAGCAATACAAAGCCCCGAAGCGTTAAGAAACGCTCCGGGGCAAATCTTATATATGAGTACCGTTCTAAACAGACGGCGGTTATCGGTTCCGCGTTATTTATGTTTTTACTGAAAAACTGTATTATGGTCGTTTATCAGCCTACATAAGCAGTTGCAGCAGCATAGTATTCATAAAGTGCGTTAGCCATTGCAACATTCTTTGCAGAAGCGCCGTCAGCGCTCATAACACGGTAAGCCCATGACATAGGCGAGAAGAAGTAATGAGTGCCAAGGTAGTTGACATCGTACTGCTGACCCAGAAGTGTAGGTGCAATACCGGGTATCTCAAAGCAATACTTATCGTCTGCGCCCTTGATCGCCTCAGCATTGAAATACTCGTCAACCTTGCCCATAGGCTCGGCTCCTGCCAGATTGCTCGCATTTCCGTCATAATTTGCAAGATAGAGACGAACTGCAAGCTTTGAATTCAGGACAAGAGAGATAAGAGCGTCGCTCGGTTCAAGTGTATCCATAGTCATTGTATCACCGTAGACCACAATGGAAGGCTTGAACAGATTGAAAGTGTATTCGCCGAATGAATAAGTTGAATTGAGGATCTCAGCCGAGTGATCATTAACCTCGGGTAAATCGCCGTTGCCGAAATATGCTGCTGAAACGCTGCCGTACTGCTTTGTAGCCTTTACAAGAGCCTCAAGCTTTTCGTTACCTGTGGTATCAACAACATCAAGATAATCATTTACGGAAAAAGCGTAAGAATCGATAGGTGTTTCACTGTCACCGTAATAAAGATCGGCAGTTATCACACTGCTCATATTGTTTGCAGTAACATTTGCTGTTACGCAGTAAACCTCATCTCCGTCCACAGTCTTGAGATCAAGACTGCGGAGCGTATCGTCCGCCTCAGCGCAGTCGCCGGATAATTTAACTCTGAGATCGTCCTTGTTATTGTCATTGACTTCACCGACTATGAAGTTCATGCAGATACCGTCATTGAGAGCGATATTCCTTGCACTGAATTTAGGTGCAGTCAGACCGATAATGAAAGGATCCTCATATGTACCCTTACCGCCTGTGATATAGAAGCCCTCAGGATCAACAGAAGGATCCTTACGTGTTATATAAAAACCTTTGTGAAGCTGGATAAGCTCAACATCTCCGGTTTTCCATATATACTGATTGTCAGAATCCGAGTTTTCATATGCTGTAATTGTCAGATTACTCTCTACCTTTGCTCTGGCGTCACCGGAATTCGGATCGTCGTCAACCACAAACCATGTCTCACCTGTTACAGCGATCGTATCGCCCACCTTAAAAAGTGTGCCTACCGCAGGTGCCTTTGTCTCTGCTGCCGCACTGGCAACGATACCGGTATTTGCCGCGAATAAGCCTCCTGCATTTACAGGCATTGCAGCTGCTGTAAGAGCCGCTGACATTAAAAATGCTGCTGTTTTTTTCCAACCAAAAAATTTTTTCATTAATAGGTCCTCCTTGTTTTTTACATAATGCCGGATTAAAAGAAGTTGGATTTTCTTTTAATAAACGTAATTGTAGCATCTGCAACAAATACGGTAATTCTGTTCCAATACCGCAGATGTTTTGATTCAAAAGCTGACCGGAAGGTATTAATGTGTTTTATTATTGCATTATGTTTTATGTAAAAAATCGGACCGTTTCATAATAATATACAGATTGTTAATTGCAGATACTTATATACTTTCAGGCGTTTATTATTATATCACAGCTGAACAGAAATGTCAATACCATAATTGCCTTTTTTTCAACTCCTCACGTATAAAAACACTGATAAGCCGGGCAGTTAATTATGCAAAAACACTGTTTTGGTATACCGATCACCAAATCCGGTCAGTCAGACAATTAAAAAGTCCCCGCTTATGCGGGGACAGGCATTGTCCGTTATCAGGTCTGATGATATATTCCCTGATCGTTAAAACATTCCGGAGAAGATAAGATTCAAGCTGCGTATCAATTTACATACGTCATGGAATCAAGTTCATTTTTCCAGATACTCCTCCAATGATACGATATTTTCTGTTGCAGTCGAAATATAGGCATAGTAAGAAAGAATGCAGGAGGCGTCAACGGAATTTATGAAGCCGTCCTTATTCACATCGGCTGCCTTCATCTGTTCCGCACTGAAACAGCCCTGCTGGTCGGTGGAGCACATTGCATAGTATGAAAGAATATCCGATGCGTCTATGGCGTTGACCGCGCCGTCGTTATTCACATCTCCCAGAGAATAAACAGCAGGCTGTACAGCTGCCGTGCTGCCTGTCATGCGTACAAGACGTGATGAGCGGCCGTTTCCGATGAATAATGAGTATGGCTCGTCCTGACGGTAATAGCCGCCGATTTTAAAGCTCTCGCCCTCGTAGAAGCCTACGGTCTGCATCTGTGTGCCTCCGATCTCCTCCGAGCCTATCCTTACAGAGCCTGTTGCTACATTTCCGTCAGTATCTGTATACGTATATGTTCCGTCTGCGTTAATGATCACACTGCCGTTGTCTGCGGCGCTTATGTCAACGTCCTGCTCCGAGTCCGACACCTGGTATTTCCACTGACCTGCAAAAAAATCCATATCGGCAATTGCAGGAGCTTCGCGCAGAAATCTCTCCATATCGGCAATTGCAGGAGCTTCGCGCAGAAATCTCTCCATATCGCCGTTTCCGATACTGAGCCTGTCAGGTCTGAGTTCAAAATAGGACGCGCTGAATCTGATTACAGCGTCCTCATAGAAATCGAAGACTGTAATATCAGAGCCGCCGATCTCTTCGGCTCTTGCTTTTACAGTACCCTCCGAGAGCCTTCCGTCAGCGTCGGTATATGTGTATGCGGAGTTCGGGTATATCTCCAGAGAGCCGATATTCTCCGCGCCCATTCCAACAGTATGATTTCCGTCTGAGATCTGGTGTCTCCATCTGCCCGCAATCTCCTGTACGTCCGAGGTGCTGCCTTTCATTTCCGATGATACGCAGACAGCTGTTTCCTCTGCGGAAGCTGTTGCGGCGGGAGCCATTGAAAGCATTACGCCGAATGCGGCGATAACAGTGATTATATTTTTCATAATTATTTCCTCCGTGAATGTTTTACAGATTGTTAAGATCGACCTTTCACAACAAACATTCGGAGTATAAATGACAAGTGTTACATAGTTCTGAAAAAAATTTTTCTGCTCCCGCTTTCGGGTATTCAGCGGTACTGAAAAAGCTCACCCGCTGTACCTGTCTTCGGATCATCTCTGTGATACGATCAGAAAAAAAGCTCTTGCACCTTTCGGAAAGTACCGTGAACAGCTCACAGGAAAAGATATTACGGAACAGAGCTGCCGAAAAGCGTACAGAAAGCATGGTCTGCATTATAACGATAAAGGCTCACCGGTTTTCCGATGAGCCTTTTTATTTAATGAAAATCCGTTTATGCTTTCCTGTTCACAAAGTCCTCTATGGGCATGATATTTTCATCGTCTGCGGACAAATACGCATAGTAAGCAAGTATGTCCGAAGCGTCAACAGCGTTTATCAGGCCGTCGTGATCCACGTCTGCCGCAAGCTTCTGCGCTTCACTGTATCCGCCGTCAGCATTTGCGGAGATCATCGCATAGTACGCAAGCACAGACGAGGCGTCCACCGCATTTACGAGACCGTCGCCGTTTACGTCGCCGAGCTCATACTCACCTTCGGATACAGACCTTGTCGTTGTAGTGGTAACAGTCACAGCAGTCGTTGTGGTAGTTTTTTTCTCGCCGTTCATCTTTATATAGCCGTTATAGATACCTTTTGTGAATACATAGGTCATCTGAAGCCTTTCCGCGGCATTCTTTTCGGAACCGATGAAGGTATCGGCTACTATGCCGTCGTCAACATATGAGATCCCTATGGGATAGAGATCGCCCTGCTCTGCATTTTCGGGAATGATAAAATCAATGGTGAATATACTGCCCCTGCTCTGCATGGTATCCTCCGAATATGCATAGAATGCCAGCTGTCCCTCCTCGATCATGGCTGAACCTGTTGTGAAGTCATTTATTGCCTTGCCCACGTTCACCAACTCACCGTCCGAATTTTTCTTTACTGTCAGCCGGGTATCATAGAAAATGTGGAATTTGATAAGGCTGACCGGTTCTGTTGCTCCCACAAGGCTGAAATATACCCGCTGTACCTTGCCGCGGGCATAGTCCGGATCAAGTCCGAGCTTATCGAAGAAGAGCATTATTCCGCCCTTATAATTCCTTGGATTTATAGTCGGTACATTCCATTCCACCGGCTGTATCCAGCGGGAACCGTCATAGGGCACCTCCCTGTCATCCTGCTTGTTGCATGGATTATACGCTCCCATGTAAGATCCGGCAGCAGCTATCGCAGCCGTTTCCGAATCTGCTTTTACGATACTGTCCGGAAAGTACCGGCAGACCGACAGTAAGCATACAAAGCCTGTTATAACCGATATGAAGCGTTCAAAGCTCCTTTTTCTCATACCTGACCTCCTGTTGCCGCAGCGATCATCGCTCCCGCATTGGTGTTTTTATCCTGAGCTGTAGCAGCGCAGCACTACAGCTCCTTAATTTTATCATACAGCCCCGTATTAGTCAAGTCAGGAGCGTTCGGTCGGCATTTTGTTTTTTTGCCCGGGATAAGCAATTTAGTACTTGATTTACAGGCGGATAAAGTATATAATATAGGCATAAATACTGTGCGTTTAAATTACAGACAATGGAGGGATGATAATGAACAGACGCATCAAAGGCATTTTTGCCGCTGTGACGGCAACAGCGATATGTTCGCTGAATACAGCTGCACTCGCAGCAAATTCCGGCACTTCAGATGTTGAAAACATTGTTTACGCTGCCGGGACGGAAGCAGCCGGACATGAGCTTATCCGTGAAAACGGGATCGGAGTCAGGGACGGATATTGCTACAGACGCACCGGCTGCTCCGAAAATGATGAAATGGAGCTCATTTCGCCGTCGCTTTTCAGGGCAAAATGGGATTCGACAGACGCTGCCAATACAAGAACTCCCGTGTTTGAGCGCGGAAAGCAGTTCGACCCCGGTCAGGAGCTCAGCTATACTATGGAATCCGCTGTTGATTATGAAATGATATTTGAAGCGGAAGGCTCTTTCTTTGCAGGTGTACACATCACGCTGAACGGCCCCGAAACCGAGCAATACTGTCAGAATGCGGAAATATATATAATAGACGCCTCTTTAAACTGGAAAGTTCCCGAGGACGCGTCATATCTTCATAGTATCACAGGAAAAGGCACATTATACAGTGTGTACCATTGTAACAGGAGAATAGGCGGTACAGGTAAAGGTCTGTCTGAGGATTCATATTATATCGTGGACAAATATGCGGAAAGCTGCGGCAAAGCAGGCAAGGTATCAGCCCGCCATGATATTGCAGCCTTTATCGATGATGTAATTCTGTACGGTGATTATGTGTCAAATTCCGTTAGCGTGGGAATAAACGGAGGAGTCTCCAAAGGAAGTGCGGAGCTTGTCCGCAACGAGATCACAGTGCCGGATACTCCGAAATTTGAAGATCCGCACGATTATATCAGTAAAAGGATATATCTTGACAACGGTTCACACTGGGATAATGCTGCTCAGACAAGGGTCGGCGGAAAAACATACAGTGCATTCGGATATGATATAGAAATGAAGGGCTACGCCGGCGAACCTGTCAGCTGCACCTGGAATTATTACAAGGACACGGAAGAATACGAACGTTCCGGATTCAGAAAGGTCTCCTTCGGAGTACCGGATTCATTCTACACTCTCAGCATCATAGACTGGCAGGGCTCGTCGGTTTACGATGATGTAGATGATCTGGTGCTCGGGTACAGCATGGATATAGGAGCAATAGAGAATAAGACCGGTGATTCCTCATGGAACATTGGCGCGGATATACAGTGCATGAAAGTCGGCCCGGAGCCAAGGACAGGACTCGCTGCCGAGCTTCTGGGCAATGAATCCATAACGTATGTACACGTTATCGACAAAGCGGAGAACTTTTCCCTCGCAAGCGACATGGACCGCTACTATGCTCCCGAGGAACTGGGGACCATAACATCGGGCGGCATCGATTATGACGTCGTCCTGTATAAAAACAAGAGCGAATCCGCTTTTCCGTCCATCACTTTAATACGCCGTGAGCAGATCTCCCCCACAGCGGCAGAGGACATTCCCGAGGGCTATGTCCGCTATGAAAACTCCTTCAGCTTGGTTGACATCGTCAATAAGCTCAACGACCTCGGCCTTGACATCGGCGGCATAAGAGAGACTGAGTTCCTGTTCAATACCTATGACACATCGGGTCACGCATATCTCAATTATGCAGGTATAAAGCGTGTGATCCCACCGGACAAAACATATACAGAAGATGATGTAAAGCTGCTTAAAAGCTATCTGCTCGGACAGGCGCATGAAGCTCCCGAATGCAGCGACTATGCTTCCCATGACTATTACGAAATGGATCTTGAGGAATATCTTTCCAGAATGAAAAAGAACTATGACCTCAACGGCGACGGAGTATGGAATACTTTCGACCTCTGCCTGATGCAGAAAAAGCTTGTCTCAAAAAGCTCAGCAGAACTCGTTGAGCCCGATAACCGTATAGAGTACGGAACAACATATGATATTATCGGAAACGGACTTAAATTATACAGCGGTCCCGGTGAAAGCTACGAAGTTATCGGCAGCGTACCTCCATGGACGCAGCTCAAAGAGCTTGGCTATCAGAGCGAAAACAGTACCTGGATCTTTACGGAATACTCCGGGCAGTATGGCTGGGCCGATACGTCAGAGCCGAATATATCGCCTTATATGGGCGAACAGTGGGGCAAGCCCGTAATATATCTCTATCCCGAAAAGGAGACCGATGTCCATGTTGAGCTTGAGCTGACTTCCTCCGATCTCTACACAACATATCCGAGATATAACAACGGCTGGGATGTGACGGCATATCCCGACGGTTCACTTCTCAACAAGGCAGACGGCACACATCACAAGTACCTTTTCTGGGAAAGCGTGAACGCCCGCACAAGATTTGACTTTTCAAAGGGCTTCTGCGTTGCGGGAAAAGATACCGAAAGCTTCCTGAAGGAAAAGCTCACATATATGGGGCTGACCGAAGAGGAGATGAACGAATTCATCGTATACTGGCTGCCGAAAATGGAGCATAATGCGTATAATCTCATCACCTTCCAGGGCGATCTCTATACGGAGGCTGCAAAACTGACTATCACACCGACTCCCGACAGTCTGCTCCGTATCTTCATGGCGTATGTTCCCCTTGAAGCTGCCGCAGACATTGAACCGCAGCAGCTTGAGGCCTTTGAAAGAAAGGGCTTTACTGTAGTTGAATGGGGCGGTACCGAGATAAGATAAGGCTTTGCCTTCTGTATCTCACAGGAGCTTTCCCGCGGAAAGCCCCAAGCTGAAAAAAATAACAGGCAGATACTTCGTCTGAAGTATCTGCCTGTTTTTATCAGTGCAGTGCGATCGGATCATCTCTTGAATTTAAGGGCAAATCCGAGTCCGAGCAGGAGAACGAGTGCGGACACACCGAGTAATACATAAGCAACCGTGCTGCTCCGCTGTGAGGCGCCGTTCATGGGAGAAAAGCTTCCCATATCAGGTCTTTCGCCGCCGCCCGGTCTGTTTTCTTTTCCGGAAGCGTTATTGCTGCTTTCATCGGCAGCCGGCGAAGTTTTTTCCTCTTTTTCAGTGTCTTTTTCAGCCTCTGTGACCTTTTCCGTCCCGGAGCTGTCTGCATCCTCATCACCTGTTTTGGCGTTATCTCCGAAAGGCTGAGCGCCGTCAGGCATATTATCGGGATCAAAATCCTCGGGCATATTGTCCGGATCGAAGCCCTCAGGCATATCTCCACCGAAATCAGGCATATTTCCCGGATCAAAGCCCCCGGGCATTTCCCCGTCGAAACCCTGCGGGGGCTGTCCGCCGCCGAAGTCGGGCCTTCCGCCGCCTCCGCGCTGTGATCTGCTGCCGCGGCTTGAATTATCTTCATTTGCCAGCGGCTGGATATTGCTTAACATCTTTACGGAGAATGACGAAGTATCCGAGGTCTGTACTATTTCGGAGCTTTTTGTTTTCTTTGAAGAATCAGACACAGCTGACTTTTTTGAGCCGCTGTTTCTGTCGAAACCGCCCTTCTGAGCTCCGCCAAAGCCGCCTTTTCCGCCGCCCATGGAGCCCATATCAGATGTGTTCAGACCGTCTGTGTCAATGAGTGCGGAGCTGTCCTCTTTCTGTCCCTCTGTGGTAGACGGGATAGTGCCGTCGAGCTGTCCGCTGACGCTCTCTGCGCGGAGAGTGCAGAAGCTTTTTATAGCTTCAACACCTGTTTTGAACTCCTCGTAGGTGCAGAATTTTGTGGGATCCTTCTCCACATATTTATCGATAAGCTCTGCGGTATCCGTTACGAGCTTTTCAAAGTCAACGCTGTCAAGGAACTCGCCGAAAAGCTCGTGATACTTCTCCGTGTATTCCTCGTTATCGAATATCCACGCTATCATGGGACGGTCGCTCATGCCGTTTGACACAGGAGTATCGATAGGCGAATTAACGGAAGACGAAGCGTTTCCGCCCATGAACGAGCCGTATGCAAGGTTATAGTCCCAGGGTATCATTGAAAGCTGTCCGTCTTCCTCATAGAGGTAATAGTTGTGTATCATCTGACCTGTGTAGCTGTCGCCGTTGACAAGAAAATCATGAACTACAAAGTAGCGGATAACTTCCTCGACATCAACTGTGCTTTCAAGGTCGGACTGCTCCAGCAGAGCTTTAAGTGAACGGATAAGACGCTTCTTATCGGCTTTATCAACAGGGGTCTTCGCGTTATTGAAGATATTGGAATAGCTGTCAATATCGTCGTCGGTATACTTCAACTTTACATCATCGCTGCCCATACCGAATCCGCCCTTGCCTTCGCCGCCGCCGAAGCTCGGCATTTCTCCGCCCTCTCCGAACATAGCCGAGGGGTCAAAGTCGCCGAAATCCTCGGGCATATTGTCGGGATCAAAGCTGCCGAAATCAGGCATATTTCCTCCGAAATCGGGCATATTGCCGAAGTCGGGCATTCCACCGCCGAAGCCGCCGGGTGTTTTTGACGAGCTGTTATTTTCGTTTGTTTTATCGGAGCTTTCTGTATCTTCGCTCTCTTTATTCATAAAATCCCCCATGCTGAAGTCCTTGCCGTTGCCGCGTCCGCCGCCGAAGCTCATAGCGTCGGGCTTGTAGAGGTCGCCGTAATTGCTGCCGTAGTTTCTTTCAAGGAAGGATTCCTCGATAGCCTCCACAGCAAGATACAGTCCCCAGTCCTCGCCGTTCACCGTGATATAGGCATAGCTGCAAAGGGGGGCGTCCACGCCGAAATCATACATCAGCGTATACGCAAGGTAGTCCTTCATGTAGGTGTTGTCCTGAATTATATTGTTCAGGCAGAGCTTGTCGAGACCGTGATAGGTCTTGCCGTTTTCGTATTGGTCGAACTCGATCTTGAAGCTGTAGCGGTCGCTGTCCATATTCCTTACGGAGCTGAGGGAGGTATTGCCCTTTGCTCTGAGTCCCACATTTTTTACTGCTTCGCCGTCGATGACAAGATTGCAGGCGGAATATTCCTCGCTCTCACAGCTCTCTATGAAGCCCTCCCAGTCGTTCATGACTATGTCAATGGTATGCACCCTTGAGCGGTCGAACAGGCGGTTCTCATAGCCTATGGCGTGAGCCGTGGTCTTTATGCCCAGGACCTGTCCGTTGCAGAAGATTAAGGCTATCAGAAGAGTAATGGCAGTGATAACAATGCATATCCTGTCTATGTTTTTATGTGCCGACATTCTATCACACCCTTATCCCATGTAATCGCCGTTGTAGCTTACGAGAACAGCACTGCTCACACCCTCCATATCTGCAAGAGTGTTTACGAAATCGGTATTGTCGTCCTTGAGACGGATCTCCATATTCAGCTCAACAGAGCCCTTCTGAGCGGTCTTGCTCTTTACCACGCATCTCTCGGTCTTGCCGTCGAGGAAAGCCTTGGCCTTTGTCTCGCTGTCGTGACCGTCGCAGCGAACTACAACGATATACGGATTCTTTACTGCCTTGCGGTTTACGAATACAAGGAGGATAACTCCGATGATAACGCTGCCGATGACTGCAAGGGGTATCATGCCTGCCGCAAGAACGATACCGACTGCTATAGCCCAGAACAGGAACGCAATATCAAGGGGTTCCTTTATGGCTGTACGGAAACGGACGATAGAAAGTGCGCCCACCATACCGAGGGAAAGAACCACATTGCTTGTAACTGCAAGAATAACTACTGTGGTTATCATTGTAAGTGCAACGAGAGTCGTGCCGAAGCTTGCGGAGTACATAACTCCTGAATAGGTCTTTTTGTATACAAGGAATATGAACATTCCCAGACCGAATGCAAGCACAAGGGTTACCGCCATATCGAGAATGCTGACGCTGGTCACATTCTCTATAAAATTAGACTTGAAAATATCACTGAAACTCATAATAAAAACTCCTTTAATTTTTATCCGTAAATTCTACAGACTGCATATTTTGAAAACGCTCCCTCACGCCTGTCCGGAAGGGAAACTGCGTCTCTGATTATATCGGGAAGAAAACCGTCCCACTTGACTTCCAGTATGATCGAATCCGAAACGGGGACCGTCACACAGCCGGGATCGAGAAAATCCGTACACCGCATACCGCTCCGCACATTGTAATCAATGGTTACACGGACGTTTCCTGCGGGATAGATGAATGGCTCTCTTGTGTAATCCACTATAGTTTTCGGAGCTATACCCTCTGTCGTCATCTTGGTGTATAATTCCCGTATAAGGGGATACTGCGAATCTATCATCCATTTCGTATCACCGTCAACTATGCTCTGCGCCTGCTGTGCTGTCAGCGGTGCGCTCTGCTTGTTGCCGAGGTGGTCTATCTTGCTTTTCTTTTCAAGATGTATGACCGAGGTATCGCCGTTGTAGTATCTGATACGGAACTTTTCACGCCGGCTCAGTCCGTTCAGCTTTTCCATCAGCGCCTTATCCGCGAGGTTGTCGAAGTAAAGACTGCGGATAAAGTATTTCCCGTCAATGGCGTGAGGATCGTGATATGCGACTGCGCTTAGTCTGTGCCGTATCGTTATCATATCGGAGTAGTTTATCTCATGCTTTATCTCATGTCTGAGATCCATAGTTTCACCTCTTTTCCTTGTCATAGGTACGCACACAGACCAATGAAGGGAAAGCCAGCCTGTGTGCGCTGCATCCTATGATTTAATTATATCCGTGAACGCTGAATTGAAACTGAAAACGGGTGTAAAGCCGGTAAAACCAAAGTGAAAGTTAAGTGAAATAATTGTAAAAACTTTTATTTTCAGCTTGTATTCAGTTATATGATGTATTATAATAATAGTAACCATATAAGGGGGGCTCGATTTGAAGATACTTATAATCGAAGATGAAAAGGTCCTGGCTGATTCGCTGAAGCTCATGCTCCGGTCAAAGGGCTTTGAAGCAGAGGCTGTCTACGACGGCGAAAGCGGCGAACAGTACGCAATGCTCAACATATACGACCTGATAATACTTGACATCATGCTTCCGAAGCAGAACGGCTATCAGGTGGCGAAGTCTGTCCGTGAAAAGAAGAATACCACACCTATTCTCATGCTGACGGCAAAATCAGACGTGGAGGACAAGGTTAAGGGACTTGACGCAGGTGCGGACTACTACCTCACCAAGCCCTTTGACGCAAGGGAGCTTCTTGCCTGTGTCAATGCCCTTCTGCGCAGACAGGGTTCACAGGTGAACGAGCTCGCTTTTGGGAATACGCGCCTTGATCTGGAATCTGCGGCTCTTATCTGCGGTGAAAACAGTGTAAGGCTTTCCGCAAGGGAATTTGAGGTCATGCGCATGCTGATGACCTCGGGTACAAATCATATTTCAAAGGAAATGCTTCTTACCAAGGTCTGGGGATATGACTCAAATGCTGTTGAGAACCATGTGGAGGCATATGTGAGCTTTCTGCGGAAAAAGCTTCTGAGTATCGGCTCAGATGTCCGTATCGAAGCAATGAGGCGGCTGGGCTATCATCTGGAGTGTGATGAAAAATGCTGAAGCGGCTGAGGATAAAATTCATTGCGGTCATAATGAGCATAGTAACTGTTCTGTTTGTCGTGATATTCGGACTTGTACTGCACCTTACAATGCAGAATATGGAGCGCGAGAGCGTACAGATGATGAGAACTATGTCGTTCCGTCCGCCTGCTGACGGGGCGTCTATGCATAAACCCGACAAAAAGCCCGATAATATAAGGCTGCCGTTTTTTACGGTGGATATCTCCCGTGACGGCGAAATAACTGCTTACGGCGGAGATTATTTCGACCTTACGGATAAGGAAATGCTTGAAAAGCTTGTTGATGCTGTCAATGACAGAAAAAAGGAAACGGGCATATTGCAGGAATATGGTCTGAGATACCTGAAAAAGGACATGGGACGCATAAAATCAATAGTTTTTGCGGATATTTCCAGCGAAAAAGCCATGATAAAGGGACTTATCACCAATATGGTAGTGATAGGTCTGATAGGATATGCGGTGTTCTTCCTCATAAGCCTGCTGCTGGCAAAATGGGTGACAAAGCCCGTTGAAAAAACATGGAACGAGCAGAAGCAGTTCATAGCGGACGCTTCCCACGAGCTGAAAACACCGCTGACTGTTATCATGACAAATGCGGAAATGATGAGCGATAAGAGCTACTCCGAAAGCGACAGGGACGGCTTTACAAAAAATATCCTCTCTACGTCAAAGCGTATGAGAGGACTGGTGGAGAGCCTTCTGGAGCTCGCAAGACTTGACAATAACAGAGCGCAGATAAAGCTCGCAGAGGTCGATCTCAGCAAACTGACAAACGACAGCATACTGCCCTTTGAGCCGCTGTTTTACGAGAACGATATGGAACTGTCAGCGGATATAGACAGAGACATAAAGGTCAGCGGCGACAGGGACAAGCTGAGACAGGTAGTAAATATCCTGCTTGACAATGCCCTGAAATACTCCGATCCTGCCGATAAAGTCACCGTGAAACTGAAACGTCACAGCTCGGAATGTATCCTGTCAGTATCCGGACTGGGAACTCCGCTCACAAAGGAGGACTGTGAAAACATCTTCAAGCGGTTCTACCGCGTGGATCAGGCAAGGAACGACGGACAGAGCTACGGCCTCGGTCTTTCCATCGCCGACAGTATTATTAAAGAACATAACGGAAAGATATGGGCTGAAAGCGAGAACGGATACAATACCTTCTATGTTTCCCTGCCGTTTTGAACAGTAACATCAAGGGCTCCGGTCTAACGACCGGAGCCTTTGCATATAGCCGCGGTTTCCTTCATATAATTCACTGACCGAATATCGAAAAAAGGAGATAAGATATGAGAAAGACACACAAAAAGATAGTCAGCGGCTGGATGCTGTGCGGCTGTGCGCTGTTTGCACTGTACGGAGCGTCGCGTATCGCCGAAAAAGCCGAAAACGGAGCACTTCCCGCAGCGCTCACGGACATTGAGGCGGAAAAGCCCGTAATAGTCCTTGACGCAGGACATGGCGGCATAGACGGCGGCTGCACCTCGGCAGAGGGGATACCCGAAAAAGGGATAAATCTTGACATACTGCTGAGGCTGCGTGATATGCTTGAAATAAACGGCTACGATGTACGTGTGACAAGAGACACGGACAGATCCATACACGACGGCGGAGTTGTCGGTATCGCAGAGCAGAAGAGCTCGGATATGGATAACCGTCTCGGACTTTTCAACGAGAGCGACAATGCCGTATGCCTGTCCATACACCAGAATCAGTTTACCGATCCTAAGTACAGCGGCGCCCAGATGTTCTATTCCAATAACAACAAAGCCAGCGAGACCCTTGCCCGGGCGCTACAGGAGCGCTTCCGCAGTATGCTCCAGCCCGATAATGAGAGAGAGATAAAGCTCTGCGGAAAGGAGCTGTTCCTGTGCTATTACAGCAGCAATCCCACGGTAATGGCAGAGTGCGGCTTCCTTTCAAATCCGGAGGAAGCGGCAATGCTCAATACCGACGAGTACCGCGGGAAGGTGGCGTTCACTCTCCTTGCGGGGATAAACGACTTTGTGAACTGCAAAAAATAGAAGAGCTATCATAAAAGCCTTCAAAATGTTACCGTTTTGTAGTTGAAAAAAAGCGCTCCCTGTGTTAATATTATAACGGACCGCAGAAAAGACATGGCAGTCCGGCCGCAGCCGTTATAAGGCAGGCCTACAATAATATTACAGGAGCGATAAAAATGAAAAAAATACTTGCCGCCGCACTGATACTCTCAATGCTGCTCTGCGGCTGCGGAAAAGAAAAAGGCAGCTCTGAAAGCAAGGGCTCAGACACACAACCAACAACAGCCGCTTCCGAACAGAAGGAAACTACAACTGCGGAGACAGCTGACCACACAGAGACGACCTCCGCCAATGTGACCACGACCGCAGAAGCAGCCGAAACGACTGCCGGCACCGCTGAGGAGACTCCGGAGGAAACGCAGACAGGCACGGTCTCTCTCAATAACGACCCCTTTGAGGGACTTTATGTTGAGGAGGTCGCTCATAACGGCACACTCTCCGTTGACCGTCAGGGCAATATATACAAGGTGCATATCGGTTTCAAGGATTCGGCAGCGGTATATCACGACTGGTATTTCACAGGCGAGTTTGACGGCAGACAGGTGCTGCGCTATAATAACTGCTTAAAGAGCACCGTTACCTACAGCGAGGACGGCTCCGCAGACAGCGTGCAGGATTACACCGACGGAACAGGCTATATCAGGATCTCCGAGGAGGGCACCAAAACAGGCCTTATATGGGTCGATGACAAGGAAGACGCAGGCTCAGGCGTATTCTTCGTAAAGCAATAAGTAAGCTTCACGGATTATTATCCGGCAGCACGGAGGATGGTCATGGAAAAGATACGCAGACATATCATATTCTACGGATGTGTTCAGGGCGTGGGATTCAGGTGGAAGGCCAAGCATACCGCAGTCAGGTACGGCATATCAGGCTGGGTACGCAACCTTGATGACGGCTCCGTGGAAATGGAAGCCGAGGGCACTCCCCGCGACATCGACGACCTGACGGAAACCCTCAGGAATCACAGCTGGGGAAGCGTGGAACGGACAGAGGAAAGGGACATACCCGTACACGGAGACTACAGCTTTGAGGTCAGATGACATACCCGAAATAAGCAGGCCCCGCTGCAATAGCAGCGGGGCCTCTGTTATTATCCGAAGGACTTTATCTCGCCCATGATGAATCGTTTCAGGAGTACAAGGTCTTCCTCGCCGATGACGCCGTCTCCGTTTACGTCGGCTGCGTCAAAGCGCTCTGCGTCGCCGTCGTCAGCAGCTCTGCGCATCTGCACCAGATCGTATATATCCACAGCTCCGTCGCCGTTAAGGTCGCCGGGTATAACTTCAGCCGCAGGAGTATTGGGCTTCCACCAGTTCAGATTGAAGAGATAGCTGTCTCCGCCCGTAAATACAAGATACACATCATGGCTGCCTGTCACAGGCTCTGTATTGCAGCTGCTCGTAGTCCAGTCCTGCCAGCCGCCTGTGTTTGCCACATCTGCCCTGCCTATGAGCTTTCCGTCCGCACTGTCAAGTCTTACCTCGATAGTGCCGCCCGAGCCGTTTGAAGCTACGCGGAAGTCTATTTTATCTGCTCCTGTAAGGTCTATATCCCTGAAGCCGATATAGTCGCCGTCCTCGATGTAGCCAACATCTGTGCCGCCCTCCGAGCAGTTCTCTGTGTCGATACCCGACTTGAAGTCGCAGTCCTCGGCCTCGATAACGCCGTCAGCCTCCGCACTTCCCGTGCCCTTGAGCCGCAGCAGGTGCGAGGACTTGCTCAGCACCCTGCCGCCTGCGTCAAGAACGTATATCCTGTACTCGCCCTCCTTGGAAGGAGTCTTTATTGAGCCTGCCGTACCTCTTGCCTTGGTCATGTCAGCTCCCGCTGTGAAGTCAGTCGTGCCGTCGGGAGCTATCCATACTGTGCCGTCAACCTTTCTGACAGGCAGCTTGCTGCCGCAGGTGGTTTCGCAGCTTGCGGGAAAAGCGCAATCCGCCGCGGATTTCAGCCATGCGGGCATGAGGCTCCGGTACTCGTCGGAGATACCCGAATTGAGACATACCCTGTACTGCCGGAACGGCCACACATTATCCGATACCACGATCGGAGCATCTATATCGCTGTAGGGCGGATTCTTGCCCATTTTGTTCACTGTGGCATAGGTGCGCTTTATGGTGAGGTGGTGCTTGTCGCCGTATTCCTCGCAGTTTATCGTATAGGTAACGTCGGGACTTATCTCGAGGACGTTGTCGTTCTCCTCGATATATGTGGTCCCCTCGTCGTTGTGAAGACCGTAGGTAGGAGCTCCGAAGCCTCCCGCGGGTATGCCCTGTATATAGTTCTCGTTGATAACAGTTCCCGGCATCTGACCTATGGTATAGATACCGCCGCTGTCGTGGAGACGGTTAAGGGAGTTGATGACCCTGTTATAGCATATCTGATTGTCGCGGCAGGTGGTGCTGTCCTTGAAATTGCACCAGCCCCAGCCAAGGTGGATACCGTTATATGCGGTCTTTTCGATAGTGTTGCTGAGTATCCTCACGGAATCCACGAAGTACGCCGTTATGGCGGCACAGCCGCCGAAGCCGTGAACAACGCTTATATCATAGAGAAGATTTTCCGTGATGAGGTCGTTTTTACACAGCCCCTCAACGCCCTTGGGGAACTTCTCACGGTTGTTATCGGTCTTGTCGCCTATGTAGATATGCTGAGGGTGTCCCACAGTGATACCGCTGGAGGTGATGTCGGTAACGAAGTTTCCCCGCACCTCCGAATCCACAACATCGTTGGTCATGGAGATACCGTCCGCACCCGTATGCTTCACCACATTGCCGATGAGCTTTATGTTGCTGCTGCTCGTAATATGAATAGCCGCAGGGAGAGTATCCACCATTTCGTAATTCTTGGAATGCCAGTTGGAATCAGCAAAGGCTGTATAGGTCTGAGCCGCCTGACAGGTGGTCTTGCCGTGAGAGCCGGCGACCTCCGTCAGCTGATAGTCCGTATTTGCAAAGGTAATGCCGCTGAAGCTGATATTGCTGACGCGGTCAGAGGTGGAATTTCCCGCTATTCTTATAAGTCCGTCCGCTACGGGAGCTTCAACGTCTGCCGCAGTCATATCCTCGCCGCTGCGGGGATAGTAGTACAGCATCTTTTCCGTCTTGTCGAAGTAGAATTCCCCCTCGCTGTCCACGAAAGAAAAGGCATTGTAAAGGGTATGGGTGCCGCTGGTGGTGAAGCCTGCTCCCCAGCCTGGAGTCTGGGCTATAGCGCCGTAGGGCTGCTGCATGAGGAGTATCATACTGCCGCCGTCGTATTTAATATCCCTTGAGCAGACTATATTCTCGTTCCATGTAGTGCCGTTCACCACCTCAAGGTCATCGAAATTGGAGGTTATCCTCGGCACAGAGCCTGCGTCATAGACTATGCCGTCACTCTTTTTTCCTGAGTCCCATGCCCAGTCCGCCTGACCTGCCTGTATGTAGTAATCCCCGTAGCCGCCTTTTGCCTGTACCTGAACGCTGCCCATATCTGCGCGGCGGTCGTTGACATAAAGGTTGCGGAGCTTATAGTCTCTGTCCAGAGGCGCAGCCCAGAGCTTGTCGTTGTACTTCTTCCAGCCTGTGACCCTTGCGGCACCGTTAATAACGGGAGCTTCTCCCTCACAGGCCTCATACCTGACGGTAAATCCGCCGGTGCCCGAGTCCCGCGTGTCGAACTCCACGGGCTTTGTGATACGGTAGTCCCCGCCGCGGAGATAAACAACGATGTCTCCTGTCATATTGCCGTTGACTGCGCGTACTGCGTCACGGACCTTTTCCAGCGTTGCAAAGGGAGCCCCTGCCGAGCCGTCGCCGCTGTCGCTGCCGTCTGGCGATACATAGAATACAGCCTGTATCCCGTCCTCCGCACGGACATCTGCCGCAAAACCGCCTGTATTCAGCGCAGAAATCGCCGAAACAGCGCTCACGATGACAGCTGTTCCTTTCAGTCCTTTGATCATATTCAATTCCTCCTTCTATATCAATCCCCGTTCTTTTTATTTAATCTGAGGATCAATTATTAAACCTTAATACCCCATTGCACGTTCCTGCATTTTGTATATATTCAACATTTTATTTGTGTATACGTTTATTATATCACTTTATTCATGCACGATAATACAACAATAATGACCTTTACGGTAATATTCTCTCCTTTCCGGAAATCCCGGCCGATTATTTAATTAAATTACCGTTTACAGATAAAAAGGGCGGCATCAACGCCGCCCTTTTGTATCATCATCTTTCTTATAACGGCAGCCGATGCAGCCGGAGCAATTCCCGCCGCAGCCTCTGCCGTCTTTTTTATTGCGTATGCACACCGTCACCGCTGCAAGAAATGCCGCCGCGATAAGGACGATAAGGATAATATCAACAATATTCATCATACCGCTCCTGCCGCAATGCCTATGAGCCTTACTATGACAGCCGCCGCCCATGCAATGGCACACTGCCATACAACCACTGCCAGCGCCCATTTTTTACCCAGCTCTCTCCTGATAGAAGCCACTGCCGCCACACAGGGAGTATAAAGCAGTGAGAATACCAGCAGCGAGGCTGCCGAAAGGGACGACATTGACGCTTCCACGCCGTTGCCGTAAAGTATCCCGAGGGTGGATACCACGCTCTCCTTGGCCATGAAGCCGCTCACCAGCGATACTATGATACGCCAGTCTCCGAGGCCTGCGGGCTTCATTACGGGAGCGGCAAGTCCTGCCGCTCTTGCAAGTATGCTCTCCTCCGCATTTTCGACTATATTCAGGTGCAGGTCGAAATGCTGCAGGAACCATACACAGATAGTTGCAACGAGTATGACCGTAAAGGCTCTCTGAAGGAAATCCTTTGCCTTTTCCCAGAGTAGCTGAGCTACGTTCCTTGCGCCGGGCAGACGGTAATTCGGCAGCTCCATGACAAAGGGCACTGCCTCGCCGCGGAAAAGGAATCCCTTATAGAAATAAGCCGCAAGTATACCCGTCACTATGCCGAGAAGATACAGTCCTATCATTATCAGGCCGCCCCTCTTGGGGAAAAAGGCATTGACAAAGAAGGCGTATATAGGCAGCTTCGCCGTACAGCTCATAAAGGGCGTAAGGAGTATGGTCATTTTTCTGTCCCTCTCGCTGGGGAGGGTGCGTGTAGCCATTACCGCAGGCACGGAGCAGCCGAAGCCTATGAGCATCGGCACTATGCTTCTTCCCGAAAGGCCTATCTTTCGCAGGAGCTTGTCCATGAAGAAGGCAACACGTGCGATATATCCGCTGTCCTCCAGCAGGGACAGGAAGAAGAAAAGAGTAACGATAACGGGAAGGAAGCTGAGAACGCTTCCCACGCCCGCAAAGATACCGTCAATGACGAGGCTGTGTATTGTACTGTTCACGTCCGCTCTCACAAGAGCCCTGTCTGTGACGGCCGTGAGCCTGTCTATGCCCCCTTCAAGGAGCCCCTGCATCCATGCGCCGATAACGTTGAAGGTGAGCCAGAACACCAGTCCCATAATGAGGATAAAGGCAGGGATAGCAGTATATTTTCCCGTAAGGACACTGTCTATCCTGCGGCTCCTTATGTGCTCCCTGCTCTCGGTTGGCTTGGTGACCGCCTCCTCGCAGAGCTTCTGTATGAATGTAAAGCGCATATCCGCAATAGCCGCGCTCCTGTCCAGTTCCCTCTCCTTTTCCAGCTGCATTACGATATGGTCTATCATCTCCTCCTCGTTCCTGTCAAGGGAGAGCTTCGAGATTATCAGAGGGTCGTTCTCGATGACCTTGCAGGCAGCAAAGCGTATGGGGAGCTCCGCCTGCTCGGCATGATCCTCGATAAGATGAGAGATACCGTGTATGCAGCGGTGTACAGCGCCGCCGTTTTTACTCTTGCCGCAGAAGTCTGTCTCCACGGGCCGCTCCTGATATTTGGCGACATGGAGGGCGTGCTCGATAAGCTCCTCTATGCCCTCGTTCTTGGCAGCCGAGATAGGAACAACAGGGACTCCGAGGAAGTGCTCCATGCGGTTGACGTCAATGCCGCCGCCGTTGGCCGAGAGCTCGTCCATCATATTCAGCGCCACGACCATAGGGATATTCATCTCTATGAGCTGCATGGTGAGGTAGAGATTTCTTTCTATATTTGTAACGTCCACAATGTTTATTATGGCGTGGGGCTTCTCGTCGAGGACAAAATTCCTCGAAACTATCTCCTCGCTGCTGTAGGGCGACATGGAATATATGCCCGGCAGGTCGGTGATAACGGTATCCTCGTGGTCTTTTATTGCGCCGTCCTTCCTGTCAACAGTAACACCGGGAAAATTGCCGACGTGCTGCTTTGAGCCGGTGAGCCTGTTGAAAAGAGTGGTCTTTCCGCAGTTCTGATTGCCCACGAGAGCAAATCTCATCGTCGTACCCTCGGGCAGCGGAGTCCCGTCGCCCTTGGCGTGGAATTTTCCGCCCTCGCCGAGACCGGGGTGGAATATCTTCTTCTTTTTCTCTGCCTTTTTTTCTGCGATGTCCTTCTTCTCCCCTGCTGGAGCTACCTCTATCTGCTCTGCGTCCGCAAGACGGAGCGTGAGCTCGTAGCCGTGGAGCCTCAGCTCCACAGGATCTCCCATGGGCGCGTACTTTATCAGTGTTATCTCGGTCCCCGGGATTATGCCCATATCGAGAAAATGCTGACGGAGAGCGCCGTTCCCGCCCAGTCTGACTACCCTGACCGTCTGACCTATCTTTGCTTCTTTAAGAGTTGACATTTCATTCACCTTTATCCCGAACAGACTTGAATTTCATATACTTCAAGATAATTCTATCACACAGCAGAATTGACTGTCAATAAGGAGAACGGCAAGGAAATGAAGTTCTACTTTTTTGACAAAAATACTCCGAACAGACTTGTTATCATAGTATAACATTAAGGTAAAAAAGCTCCCCGTCAAGGGGAGCTTAGTTCCGCAAGCGCTGCCGCTCACTTCTTTTTCATATATTCCTCCATGGAGAGCACCTTTCCCTCTGCCGTGGAGACATAGGCATAGTAGGCAAGAATATCCGAGGCGTCCACGGAATCAATAAAGCCGTTCATATCCACATCGGCAGCTGCCTGCTGCTTTATGCCGAATCCGCCCTCCTGATCGGTTGATACTCTTGCATAATACGCAAGGACCTCGGAAGCGTCCACAGCGTCAATGACTCCGTCGCCGTTGACGTCGCCGAAGGAATACTCAGCCGGCCTCTCGCCGAGAGACTCGAATCTGTACCCGTACTTTCCGGCCCAGATCTCAGCCGTCGAACCGTCATAGCCCCTGATTACTCCCGAATAGCTAATGTTATCGTTGGCGAATGTAGTTGCCCTGTCATATATTTTCGCGTCGGGAGCAAGTATGGTGACCTCCCCGAGAGCGGCACAGTTGGCGAAGGCCTGCACACCAATATCCTCCACCGATTCTGGTATGGTGACCGAGGTCAGGGAAGAACAGCTTGCAAAGGCATTATGGCCGATTCCTGTCACAGTATCGGGGATAGTAAGAGTCTTCATCAGGCTCTTTCCCCAAAAGGCATCGCTGACGATATAGGTCACACTGTCGGGTATGACAACATCCTCCCTGTCCACAGCAAACAGAAGGAGACCGTTCACGATGACGAACTGCGACTTCTTCGCCTCGGCATTTAACCACGGGGTACCGGTAAAAGCCAATGCTCCTATATATGTCACCGACGATGGTATGGTCACATCGGAAAGGCTTTTGCACATTGCAAACGCCGAGGAGCCTATATTCGTAACCGAATTTGGTACCACCAGCGAAGTGAGCGCCCTGCATCCGCTGAAGGAATAGGTCTCTATGGACGTGACCGTATCGGCAATAGCTACGGACTCAAGATTGGTACAGCTGTCAAAGGACTGGCTTCCCACCGAGGTTATGCCCTTGCTGATGACTACCTTTTTTATGCTTTCCTTTTCTTCTTCCCAGGGTATATCGTAATTTGAATTGCGGCTGTACATATCTCCCGTACCGCTGACGGTGAGAGTACCGTCGCTGTCCAGCTCCCACACTGCGTTCTTTCCGCAGGTGCCGTTGTCAATTATATACGCAGCCTCCGCAGAAAGAGTAAAAACAACTCCCGACGGCAGCGCGTTCACACCCAGAGCGAACGCCGCGCATATCAGTGCTCTGACCAGTTTTCCTGTCTTCATAGCAATATCCTCCTTTTATAAAAGCTGGTAAGACGATTATATCACAAAAAAGCGTAAAAGTCAAAGTGACGCCGCGGATACTCCGGCATCGCCATACAGTTTTTTTTAATAAGGCAACAAAATTGTACTTGATTTTTCCACGCAGATGATATATAATTTATGCATATTATATCGTGATAAATCAAACATCTAAAGGAGGACTTAAAGTGCACAGGCGTATCAGAAACACTTTGTCAGCCATGACCGCGGCCGTGGTCTGCGCCGTTAGCTGCCCCGCTGTCACAGCGGATTCCGGCGTTATCATCGACCATAACACCGACGGAGTCGAAAACGGCTACAGCTACGAATTCATAAACAACGACCCGAACAGCACTCCCGTCATGGAGCTCAGCAACAACGCGTCCTTTGAATGCAGCTGGGACAACAAGGAGAGCTTCTCCTCGTCAAGAGGCCTCAGATTTGCGGCTCCCGTGAAGTATTCCGAGCTTGGCAGCATATCCGTAAAGTACTGGAGAATGATACAGGCCGGAAGCTATACCGACAAGGAAAAGGGCTATGTAAGGTTCGGAATCCGTCTGCACAACAGCAAGGGCGATACCATAACCATACTCGAGCTGGACGATTCCGCAGACGGGCAGAGCATAGCCGGCAAGGACAACAGCCTCGGCAAGCTCGGTCAGCTGACCGCGACCGAGGTCTTCAGCGACTACAACGTAACGGGACCGCAGGAGGGCGACAGCTTCCCTGTTGACTACACCCTGTACTCGGCTGAGGATAAGGACGGAAAGACGTCCTATATCTGCCGCAGGGATACTCCCCTCGGGATAAACAACGAGTCCGACGACTTCAGAAGCCTCAGGGTATCGGAAACTCTTGACGCCATGGCAGAGGCGGGCTTCGATCCGGGCGAGATAACGGATATTTCCCTGTTTGCAGAGAGCGCATACTGCAAAGGCTCTGCAAATATCATGGTAAACGACATATCCGTGGAAAATATGCCCGACCTTGCCCCCGACGAATACGAGGAAGGAAATATACTCGTAAAGGGCAACGGCAGCGGCTCCCGCGACGGTTATTATTACGACCTCCGCACAAGAACCGGAAGCGGCGAAATGGAACTCGTTTCTCCGTCACTGTTCAGGGCAGGTATCAATACTGCCAACGCGGACTATTACAGACCCGATGTGTTTGAGCGCGGCTACAAATTCAGAGAGGGGCAGAATATCGATCATGTCATGGGCTCAAAAGTGGATTATGAGATGAATTTCGCTGTTGAGGGCTCATACTTCGTCGGCACTCATATAAGTTTCAACGCTCCCGAAACCGAAAGCTCCTATAATAAAACCAACGTATACATCGTGGACGCAAGCGTTGACTGGAAAGTCCCGGAGGACGCTGAATGCATAGGCTCTGCCAAGGTAAAAGGCGAGAAATACCCCTTGTATCACACTGTAACCGGAATAATAGGCTCAGGAAAGGGCACCAGGGAGGATGTTTATTATTTCGTATCCCCCGATGCCGAAAGCAGCGGAAAGAACGGAACAGTCTCCGTTCATCACGATCTGGATACGTTCATATTCACCCTTTATGAATGCAATTACAAGCTGACGGATTCCCTGAATATGCCTGTAGCCCTCGGAGTACAGCTCAGCTGCACAGCCGCAAAGGGAAGCGCTGAGCTTATCCGCAGCGACATCACAGTTCCCGAAAATCCGAAAGAAAACAGTCTCTATGAATACATGTACAACAGAATAAATCTTGACAACAACGCTCACTGGTCTCACTCCGCTCATACAATAGCAGGCGGCAGACTGTACGATGCATACGGCTATACGGTATACATGAACGGCTACCCCGACGAGCCCATACAGTGCGAGTGGAACAGCTATGACCCCACGGGAGAGGACGATCCATATCCCGGCAACAGAACAAACAGATTCAGTGTCGGGAATAACTTCGGTACATACAGCATAATAGACCGTAAGGGTATACTGTCATATTACGGTGACGACGAGCTTATTATTGATTACAGCATTGATATAGGAAAGATCAGGAACAAAACAGGTCTTTCCAACTGGCAGATCGGCGTGTGGATGCAGTGTATGCGCGATCCCTCCGTGCCTGTGGATACCGGTTCGCCCTACGAGGAGCTACTGAAAGAGAGCAATGGCGTAAGGTATATAAGCATAGTGGATAAATGGGGCGTCAGCTCCGACCCGACCGGAGACGAAATCGGATACTACGAGGACCCCGATTTCTACCCCACAAAGGATCTCGGCACGATCACATCCGACGGAGTCAGCTATAACGTTCAGCTCATGATAAGCAGGAGCAAGGACGCTTCGACTACCGTAAAGCTTATCCGTACAAACGTACTTGCTTCCACAGAAGCAGATGATGTTCCCGCAGATCATGAACGCTACGAGAATCAGATAGATCTCAGCGATATTATGCGTAAGCTCAGGGCTATCGGTCTTGATTTCGGCGGCATAAGTGAAGCCGAATTCTCATTATCGACCTATGACACCGAAGGCTCGGCAATTATCAACCGCGCGGGCTTCAAGCAGCTGATACCCGAAAACAGGACCTATACCGCCGAGGAAATACAGACCTTCAGCGACTTCCTCCTCGGAAAAAGCCCCAGAATATCAGCAGGCTACAATTACGACCTCAACGGTGACGGCAGGTGGGATTCCTACGATCTCTGCCTGATGAAAAGCAGACCCGCTCCCGAAGAATAACAGCATAAAAAGCTCCCGCTATCAATAACGGGAGCTTTTCTGTATATTAATTGTTATCACGCCGAAGCATACCGACTACGACTTGTCGGAACTCACCGTTATCGGTACAGGATATGACGGTTATGCGGTCATCACCGAAATCCCCGAGCACACTTGTATCATCGGGAGAAACTATGCGGTATTCCGTGACCCTGTAGGTATAACGGGTACGCTTATCGTCGATGTCCGTCAGATACATGGTATCGCCTACTCTCACCTTATCGAGGTCGTTGAATATCTCAGCGTAGATCGTACTGTTGTGTCCTGCGATACAGTAGTTGCCGCGTCCGGGAGCCCCCCTGCCCTCAAAATGTCCTGCGGAGGCCTGAAGCTCCTTATTCCCCGTACCCTCGAGTACGGGCACTTTTATTTCAAGGACGGGTATCTCGAAAACCACGTTTTCCCGGAGAAGTCTGCGCAGATAAAGCTCTCTGCTTATCTTTTTATAGGCGAAGACGCCGAAAACGGCAAGTCCGCACAGTATCATCGCATAGCCGATGATACGTCTTTTTTTCTTCTTTTCCATTCTGATATTGTGGGAAACGCGAGCGCCGCTTCATACTGCGGCGCTCTCATTATTTATTCCTCTTCCTTTTTATTCCTTATCACCATAGCTGCGCCTGCCAGAGTCATAAGAACTGCAAGGCCTGCGATGAAGTCAAATGATACGGGATAGCCTGTTTCCGGCAGTGTGGAGCCTTCGCCCCCGCCGCTCGTTGTAGTCTGAACAGGCTGTGTT
>Ga0129307_1000251_pt1 | contig 92871 bp, 93 predicted proteins | sample P1105metagenome_FD_94437 | JGI IMG/M metagenome (GOLD analysis project Ga0129307, IMG submission 94437) | Capybara group fecal microbial communities from Wisconsin, USA - P1105 metagenome | ecosystem: Host-associated > Mammals > Digestive system > Large intestine > Fecal | place: USA: Wisconsin... | reverse complement strand
GTTAAAGAACTTAAATATGTTAAAGATATCGTTGTTGCTACTGCTGATGAAGAAATTAAAAACGCAGGTGTTGATATGAAATATAGTGTTGGTACTATGATTGAAATACCAAGCGCTGCTATTACTGCAGATGAACTTGCAAAAGAAGCTGAATTCTTCTCATTTGGTACTAACGATTTAACTCAAATGACATTTGGATTCTCAAGAGATGATGCAGGTAAATTCTTACCAGCATATTATGATAAGAAAATCTATGAAGAAGATCCGTTCAAGACACTTGATCAAAAAGGTGTTGGTAAACTAATTGAAACAGCTGTTAAATTAGGTAAATCAACAAGACCTGACATTCACTTAGGTGTTTGTGGTGAAACTGGTGGAGATCCTAAATCTATAGAATTCTATCATAATGTAGGACTTGATTATGTATCTTGTTCACCATTCAGAGTTCCAGTTGCAAGATTAGCTGCTGCACAAGCTGCAATTAAAGCAAAGAAGAACTAATAAATATAAAAATTAAGTTGAAATATACTTAATTTTTTATTGATTTAAATGTTGCAAATGTGCTACAATATATATGAGGTAATAATTATGAAGAAGATAGAAAAAGAAATTATAAGTAATGAAGAATTTGATTTAATATGTGAATATATAAAATTAAGAAATGAATCCAATATTAGTCAATCAGAATTAGCAAGAAGAGTAGGTATAGCAAGATCTACAGTAGCTAGAATGGAAAGAAATTTGCATTCAATATCATTAGGTACTTTTGTTAAATTACTGGAAGCAATGAATTATAAATTAGAAATAACTAAAAAGGAGAATAAAAATGAATAATAAATTAGAAACGATATCAAATCTATTTGAAGGAAAAGAAATAAGAAGTATATGGGATAGTGAGAAGGAAGAATATTATTTTAGTGTGGTAGACATAATTAATGCCTTAGCTGAACCCAAGGAACCAAGGAAATATTGGAATGATTTAAAAAGAAAGTTACAAAATGAAGGAAGTGAGTTGTCCGAAAAAATCGGACAACTGAAAATGAAGTCTTTAAAAGATGGAAAAATGTATAATACTGATACATTAGATACAGCAGGAATATTTAGACTTATTGAGTCCATTCCTTCACCTAAGGCTGAACCTTTTAAAGTTTGGCTAGCTAATTTAGGTAGTGAAAAGATTGATGAAGTATTTGATCCATCAAAAGGAATAGATCAAATGATAGATTTTTATTTAAAGAAAGGATATTCTTTAGAATGGATAGAAGCTAGGATTAAAGCTATTATTGATCGCAAAAAACTTACTAAAGTATGGTATGATGGTGGTGTTAAAGAAGGAAAAGAATATGCAATTTTAACTAACGAAATATATAAAGAATGGTCTGGAATGACAGCAAGTGAGTATAAGTCATATAAGGGAATTAGAAAAGAAAATTTAAGAGATAATATGTCTAGAATTGAAGTAATATTAACTGATTTAGGAGAGGCAGCGACTGAAGAATTAGTTAAAGAACATAAACCAAAAGGCTTAGAAGAAAATAAAAAGATGGCTAGACTGGGAGGACATGCTGCTAAATCAGCAAGAGATGACTTAGAAAAGAATTTAGGAAAATCAGTAATAACATCTAATAACAATTTAAATTATAAATATATAGATGATAATAAAAAAATTGATAATAAATAAAATTTACAAATTATAGAAAATAAGTCGTTTTAGTTTTAATCGCCCCTGACTTGCCTATAGTACAAGCTGCAATCAAAGCAAAAAAGAACTAATATAAAATGATAAAAGACTAGGAAAAACCGGTCTTTTTTGTTATAATAAATACTAATATTTTTAGGAGTTACATATGAGAAGAAGGAGTCAAATAACAAGAAACGGGTTTTTACAGATGGATTATATATATGGGAAATTATTAAATGATATTTCTTCTTTTTCGCATCCAGATTTATATATATTAAATCAAGAAGGGGATATTAATAGACAAAATACATTTGAAAAACCAAATATTAAATCATTTAAATATCTTATAGATGGCGGAATGGTAATTAAACATACCAAAGATTATAATTGCAGTTATGGATATGATTTAAAAAGTGATTCGCGAATTGGAGGGAATAGAGAGTTAAATTTTACTTCATTTAACGGGCCATCTGGACTAAGTTTATTAGATTTCATAGATAGTGTTATAAAGGGAGACCCTGATATTTTTACTAAGATGGAAGACTATGTTTTCTATGATATAAGAAAACAATTATTCGAAGTTGTCGAAATTCATGTTAGTGATACTATCGTTGATGATATGTTTATTAAAACATTAAAAAAATATTTTCCTAAATTAGAAAAAATTAGATTTTATAATTGTACAATCAAAAGTGAATGTAATTTTAGTGGAATTAAACAAAACTTAGATTTCTCATCTTCTGTTGTTGAAAATATCCGTAGTTTTAATAGCTGTGAAGCAGATATTAATATATATGGGAGCAAGATTATAAAAATATCTCCAGCAGTTATTAATTCTCAAGAAATTATATTAAGAGATCTTCTTCATATTGATATTAATATAAAAGAGTTATTCTTAAAATGTAATTTTCCTGATTTGAAAAGTGTTCAGATAGAAGTTTTAAAAGGTAATGGCAATGGGCATACATATTCTTATGAGAATGCGTTCATTTATTTACCATTTAGCGCTCCTAATCTAGAAAAAATTATAATTTTCGGTAAAGTAAGAGATTTAAATTTCTTAACTGAATTTAAATATTTATATGATTTTTCTATTTTTTCTTCAGAAGATGAAATGGGAAGTTTTCTTCCTGGTATTACTTCTAGTGTTGAAAGGGAAAAAATATATGAAAGGAATAAAACCCAATTAGAAATCGAAAAAATTTTAAGTCCAGATGATGATGAAAACTCATTATTGGCTAAAATTGAACTTGCGAGAATAAAAAAGTTATCACATTTTTTATCTAGAATATCATATAATGAGTCAGATGATGTATTTAAAAATAGTGATATTAAATTATTAGCTAATACGGTAGATCCTTTAGTTCCATATTATTATGAGTGTTGGTATGATACATTAGTATATAAAAAGCAACCATCTAAAGAAGATTATTGTTTATGTCCTGATATATACCATATTTATAACAATCATTTGTGCGTATGTAATCCTAGTATGCTTTATAAAATAGATAAAAAACAAATAGTTAAAGCAGTACCATTTATATATGCAGCTAATGGACTACCTATCGTATTCAAATCAAATTTTAAACCTCCAAGATCTATAGAAGAAGCTAAAAGATTTAGAGGTAATTATTCTGGTAACAGATCTACTAATTATGAATATGAAAGATTTATTGGAGAATTAAGGAAGTTATCTTTAGAAGATAAGATAATGCCTTTAAGTGTGTTTTTAAATCGTATAAATGAAGCATCATATTTTTACCCAACTCCTGATGATTTTATGAAGTTTGGACCTGCAGGAAGAAAGATAGCTTATACACTTGAGACAGATAAAAGACAAGATGAAAGATGCGATTATATTGAGACTAAGGTAGCGAAATATATATCATTATATAATAAGGCAATAATGAATAACTATGATTCATTTACGTTAGAAGAAAAAAAGCAAATATATAATAATGGTTTGAATAGCGATATTATTTCTAAAAATGATGATATTGATAAAGCTGTATTAGAAAGTATCAATTCCAAAACAAATGGTATGTATTCGAAATATTTAAATTATATAAATGGATTTCAGACTTTATGCGCAATAAATCCATATGATAATTTAAGTGTTGATACACGCGATATTAAAAAAATGGTATTGCATTAAAAGACTAGAGTAATCTAGTTTTTTATGTTATAATGTAACGAGGTGAAGATATGAAAAATATAGGCTTAAAAAAAGGCGACTTAGAAATTATGGATTATAGTGAAGAATATCCTATGATCTATGAAAAAGAAAAGGAGGAATTACTAAAAATATACAAAGACAAAATAAAGTATATTGATCATGTTGGAAGCACAAGTATTAAATATATTAAATCAAAACCAATTATTGATATCTTAATTCAAACAGATGATTTGAATGATTTTATTAAGTATACTGAAAAGCATGTTGAAGGGGATACCTATACAGTAAAAAAAGAACCAACTCATGGTGGAGATTATTTAATGAGAAAAGAAGAAGATGGTAAAATTAAGGCATTTATTCATGTACATCAAACTGGTGCTTTAGATGCAGTTACATCAATTTTATTTAGAGATTATTTAAATAACCATGAAGATGAGAAGATGCGTTATGAAGCTTTGAAAGAAGAATTATACGCTAAATACAAAGACGATAGAAAAAAATACACAGCCGGTAAAAATGAATATATTGAAGGTGTAATTAAAAAAGCCTTCGAAGAAAAGACTAATTAGTTAGTCTTTTTTATTGATTTAAATTTATATATATGCTAGTATAGATGGCAAATGTTGGGGATGGTTATGTGAAAGTTTATAGAGTTACATCAGAGGCTACATGTTATAAATCAGGTACTGGGACTAGATTCCCATCTTTTCAAGGGCTATATTACGAATTGGGTTATATTGTGTCTGGTAATAGACAAAGAGGAGATTCAAATAACATTTATGAACGAATTGAAAGAAATAATACAGGTTATTATTACTTCATTTTTTTAGAAGATGCAATTAATTTTGTATTATATCAAACTAAGGCATCCGCGGTTTTAAAGATAATGGAATTTGATTTCCCAGAAGAAGTTGTTTATTCTCTTATTGGGTTTGGATGTTATGATGAAACAAGTGATTATAATTATGGGAAAAGGGCAGAATCATATATAAGTGATAGTAAAGTATCTGGCGATATTATAGACTCAACTAGTATAAATATTAATATAAAACGAAAACTTTTTTGTGACGAATTTAGAAAATGTGCTAGTCTTTTAAAAGAATTTTATGCTACTCATGATTATGAAATTGCATATGCTCCGTTTAGAAAAGAAAATGAAAAATTGTTGGAATTATCAGATGAAGAGCTATTAAAAGCATATATAGACACACCTATGTATTCTGATATAAGTGACTATATGTATGCTGCTTTTTTATCATCTAGATATAAATATGATCTAATAAAAACTCCTGCTGTATCGAGTAAATCTTCTATGATTTTATTAAGCTTATGGGATGATAAACGTGAAAAGTTGAAGGAATATCCTTTTATCACATCTTTTAATATTGAGGCATTAAAGAAAGATGGTTTTGTAGTAGATTATTCTAAGTCCGGCATAGAGTGTAGAATAGATTTTACTAAAATGATAGCAGAAAGAGATTATGAAGGCGCTAAAAAATTATTGAGTTTATATCGTAGATAAAAAGACTAAATAGTTAGTCTTTTTTTGTGATAAAATATAAGTAGAAATTTAATTTCCTATTTGATAGTTTTAATAACCCTAGGATTATTTCCTGTAAAATTATATATAAGTGGTATATGATGATTATGTGAAAGGAGAATATTATGAATCAAGAAAAAATCGGAAAGTTTATAGCTGAAATAAGAAAAGAAAAAAAATTAACTCAACAAGAATTAGCAGAAAAATTAGGAGTTACCGATAAATCAGTAGGTAACTGGGAAAATGGAAGGAATATGCCAGATTTATCACTTTTTAAACCATTATGTGATATTTTAGGTATTACTATTAATGAACTATTAAGTGGTGAAAAAATAAAGAAAGAAAAATACCAAGAAAAATTTGAAGAGAACATTATTAATACAATTGATTATTCTACAAAGAAGATTAACCTTGTTAAAAATAATTTAGGAATAATATTAATAGTTATAGGTATTCTTATGTCACTTACCGCAATGACAATGTTTGCCTCAGAAAGCTCATGGGGAAGCATCTATTCTGTTATAGGTGGTATAGTATCACTTATAGGTGTAGGTAAACTAACTAAAAAGCTTCAATATCATAAAAGGCTAATAATTCATTTTAGTTATTTTATATTATATATAGTCGCACTTTTTATAATTGATTATTTAAGTGTAGTTAACTTAAGACAATTACCAAGATTTTGTACAATTAAAACAGGTAATGATTATGTATATGAATGTGATAATCCATTTTATAATGTTTATAGAGTAAATAGTAATACAAATAACGAATATATTATTGTAGATACAAAAAAAGAATATAATCTGGATACTATACCAGTAGTACCATTCAATAGAGAAAAATCAGGAATAGATAATATTATTAAATATAAAAATGAATATGTTGGAAATAATAGTAATGATAACAATTTAATATTATCACTACCTTTATCAGAATATGGTTATACTTTTGAAATAGATAGTGAGTCTTTAGGACTTACAATTAACTATCATGTAACAGATTGGTATATAAATGAAAATCGTTATTTAGAAAAAAGTATAGTATATAACTCTATATCAATATTTTCTTTAATTGATAATGTTAATTATATTAAATATAATTTTAGTGGTAAAACATATGAGGTTAAAAAAGATAATGTAGAAAAATATTTCCCTAATTATAGTCTAATTAAAAAAGACGGAGTTAATAAAGACGCATTTAATAAATATTTAGAAGCTAAAATTAATGATATAGAATTTATAGATTCTTGCTTTAATAAATTCGTGAATGTAAAAGACTAGATTTTATCTAGTTTTTTTGTTATGATTTAAATAGGTGATAATATGGAAAAAGCAAAGGTATATTTTATAAGAGAAATAACTTCTGAGAATGTTATTAAGCTATATAAAATGTTAGGAAAAGAATTGAAAGGCAATGTTGCCGTTAAGGTTCATTCAGGAGAAGCAGGCAATCAAAATTATTTGAAGCCAGAATTTTTAAAACCCATGATAGATTATGTTTCTGGTACTGTAGTTGAGTGTAACACCGCGTATGCAGGTGAAAGAAACACTACAAGTAAACATCTAAAAACAATAGAAAAACATGGATGGAATAAATATTTTAATGTTGATTTAATGGATGCTTCTAGACCAGATATTATATTACCTATAAAAAATGGTATTCGCATTAAGAAAGATTATGTTGGTAAAAATATTAAAAAATATGATTCAATGTTAATACTTTCACATTTTAAGGGACATCCTATGGCAGGATATGGAGGAGCGTTAAAACAGCTTTCAATAGGCTGTGCTTCATCTAGAGGGAAAGCATATATCCATTCAGCAGGTAAAACAAAAAACCAACATCTGGCTTGGTTAGATTTGCCAAAACAAGAATATTTTTTGGAAAGTATGGCAGATGCCGCCAATGCGGTAGTTAATTATTTCAAAGGTAATATGGCTTTTATTAATATAATGTGTAATATGAGTGTTGATTGTGATTGCTGTGCTACTGCTGAAGATCCATGCCTTAAGGATATCGGAATACTTGCAAGCCTAGATCCTGTAGCTATAGATATGGCATGTATTGATTTGGTAAAAAAATCAGGTGATCCAGGTATGGGACATTTTATGGAAAGAGTAAATTCAAGAAATGGTATGTATACTATTGAAGTTGCCTCTAAATTAGGTATAGGTATGAAAGAATATGAATTAATTGAAGTAAAATAGGTAACAAAGTGGTGTTAATATGTTTGAAGAAATCAAAAAAAGTGAACTAGATAGAATTATAAAAATATTAGATGCCTTAGTATCAAAAAAAGAAAAATTATCTGATGCTTATTATAAAATGGTACCTCCAGAAGACCATTATAAGCATTATAATTTTATACAAAAGTATATAACTAAAAGAAAAGAATATGCTGAATATAAAAAGGAACTTTTAAAAGATGAAAAAGAAAGAAAAAAATATGAATCTTTAAAAAAATCTAAACATGATGAATTAATTGTATTTGAAAATAAAATTAGCAAAGTAGAAGAAATGGTTAATGCTATTAAAAATGCTAATACATTAAAAGAACTTGGTATAGATTCACTTACTAAATATAATGAATATTGTAGTAAACATAAAATAGAAAAAGATATGGATACAGTTATGATAAACTTTCCTAATTTAACTCATAATAATGAATTTATGTTATCTACGGTTATAAAAGATCCTTTTACAATTAAATACGATAAAACTTATGATACTGGTATTTACCGCGCTTGTTTAGAAAGATTATATGATTATTTAGAAAAGAAGGATAAAACATTTTATAGTACAGAAATTAAAGATATTAATATTATGTTAGATATTATTAATAATGAAGCTAATTTAAAAAGTGAAAATGGATTAAAATTTATTGGTTATTTAAAAGAAGTATTGAGAAATGTTAATAAAGATAAAATAGTATTTCCAGATATTTCAAAAGCTTTTGAGTTATTTGATACTGAATATGGACGTGAATTAGAAAAACTATATAAAGATAAAAGTATAGTAGTAGGTGTACATGGAACTACATATTATGATGAAGATAATAAAATATTAAAAGAGGGTATTAAAACATCTACACAACGCGATTGGACAGTTAATTGTTTAGCTGGAACTGTAATGTATAATGTACCATTCCTAAATTTGCTTGCTTATGATGGAAGGTATAACTATGTAGTAACAATTCCTAAAGATGCCTTATCTATAAATCCTAATGTACCTATATGGGGTGGTAATGATGAAGATATTAACCATGATTACTTATTACCTCAATATGTATATGGGGTATATAATAGTAATACACCAGGTGAGAAAATGGTAAGATACGATGGAGTTAAAGCAGAATATAAATATCTATATTTAGATAGAACTACAAAACCTTTAGAAGAACTAGAAAAAACTAGGTGATAATATGAAAAAAATAGATTTAACTGATATCAAATTTTTAAGAAAAGCTTTAAAAAAAGCAAAAGTAGTTAAGCCATTTTCATCTTATGAATATGAAATGTTAAAAGCAAAGGCTAATGCAGAAATTGAAAAGAATGCGACTGATAGGGCATATGCAGCTATAAGATCAGAATTTTATGTAGCTAATGAATTAATGCCAAAACAGAAGAAAAAGGCTAGTATAAATTAGTCTTTTAATTTGATTTTTAATTAAAAATATTATATAATATGCCTCATATAAAGGGGGAAAACATCTATGGAAAGTATGCATTTTACAGATTTTGGTACAGTGGTTTTAGGGACTAAAGAGATTACTATCAAAGAATTTTTGGAAGTTATGGAAGAAAAACTAGATACTAGTACTTATAATATTGATTATTCAGATAATGGAGAATTAGTAATTCGATATGACTGTTGTTATTATAAAGTTGATTTATCTTTAGATGAGGCTAGAAATCCATTAAAATATTCATATTTAAATAAATTGTATGAACTTGGAAGAATTGAACCAAAAATTGATACAAGTAAATATACTAAAGAATCTTTAAATACTAAATTAAGTATAAGAGAAAAGAAAAAATTAATAAGTATGTTTAAGAAAAAGAGAGCTAAAAATTCCTTAGAAAATACCAAAGAATATTTTGAAAATCTTAAAGAGGATTTAGTAGACGTTTTTGATGAATTTTATTATAACGATCTGCTCCCAATCAATGGTTATGTTTCATTAATACTTGGGGTTCCATGCTTAGTTATAGCTGGTACAATTGTTTTAGCTGGCGGTATTTCTCCATTATGGCTTTTATTAGGTCTTTCAGGGGTTGGAATATCTGCTGTTATGGATATAGGTTATTTTCTTTTCAAGTATATTCCAAATCGTTTCGAAAGAATTACAGATTATTTCGAATGGAGCAAAGACTATGATGATGATGAAAGGAACATCTTTAAAACTAAAATAAAAGGATTAAAAAAATCTATATTAAAGGATAGATTAGCAAAATTTAAATTAATAAAAGATAAAAATGTTGTTGAAATGACTAAAGTATCTAGCAGTGATGGAGTAGAAAAATATGAATATGTTGATGACGAAGCTGAAATAACAGATATTGATAGTATGCTTGCGAAATTACTTTATAGATCTATTCAGTCATTAAAACAAGTTGATAAATTATATAGAAGTGAATTAAAACAAAAACTAGATGATTTATTACAAAAATATCAAGATTTAGTTGCAGCTAAAAAAAGCGATGTTGAGATAATGAGTGAAATTACTAGAGAATGGAATGACATTGATAGTAAAATAGAAGAAGCTAAACACGCTGATGCATCTAGATATTATATGGCTCAAATGTTGCAAGATGAATTAGACACTATAGAAGTATATCCAAATGCAACTGAAGATCAAAATCCTTTGGATTCAAATCATAAATTAAAAGGTAGAAAACCATTTAAAGGCACTAGTAAAAACTAGTGTTTTTTTGATATAAAATATTATTTATGATATAATATGACGCAAATAAGTGAGGAGGGGTATTATGGAAATTGTAATGAATCATTTTAGTGATCTACATTTTGATAGTAATACTAATTTAAAAAAATTGGAAAAACTAAAAGATAAGTTATTAATATCTTCTCCTAGATATATATTTTTTACTGGAGATTTGTTAAATAGCAATACAGAACAGGCTAATAAAAAAATTGATTATTTGTTAAAATGGTTAGAAGAATTATCTAGTAATTCAAAGTTATTTGTAATGAAAGGCAACCACGATATTATGAGTAGAAATGCTTCAAATGATGGTTGGGAATCTGATTTTGATCCTGCGCTTTGGAATGAAATATCTTCTATGAGGAATGTATATTATTTAGAAAACTCAACATATTCAGATGATGTAATTTTTGTATCAGGAATAGATTTGCCTTTTGAGTATTATGAAAATTATAGTAAAAAAGAAGATGCCTCTATACTTAATAAAACTTTAGATATTAATAAGAGCCTTTTATCTAAGTTACCTGATAGCAAATTAAAAATATGTATGTGTCATCCACCTAGATTTTTAACAACAATAAATTCATTAGAATATTTAAAGGAATTTGATCTTATTTTATCTGGTCATGAACATAATGGTATGGTTCCTAGATTTCTTGATAAGTCATTTAAGGGAACAAAGGGTTTAATTAATACATCAAGAGAGTTGTTTCCTGATAATGTTAGGGGTATTAAAAAAGTATTATATGAAGATCATTTAATCACGCATATTATTAATGGTGGTATATCTAAGATACCAAAAGAATCAAAACTTGGTATGTTTAGCTTTTTATATCCAATGGAATTCCAAACTATAAAATATGATGAACAAAATAAACATATTATGATTAAGAAAATGTATTAAACACTAGTAAAAACTAGTGTTTTTTTGATATAATTAATATGTGATTAATATGGTAGAAGATATATTTAAAAGATGTGATATCAATTATGAAAAATTAGAAGAATATGGTTTTAAAAAAGTTGGTAATACATATATTTATGAAAAGATATTTTTAAATGATTTTAAAGCTATTATTAGTATAGATAATACTATTAAGGGTAAAGTAATTGATATATTAACTAATGACGAATATTTAGGCTTAAAAAGAACTTCTAAAGGCGAATTTACAAGTAGGGTATATGAAGAATATTTAAATATCTTAAAAGATATAAAAGATAAATGTTTTATAGAAAAATATTTTATATATGAACAGACTAGCCGTATTAATAATTATATTGTAAATAAATATAAAAATAATCCAGAATTTTTATGGAGTGATACGCCTGGATGCTGTATATATAGAAATTCTAAAAACAAAAAATGGTATGGTATTATTATGAATGTAGATATATCTAAATTAGAAAGTAAAACTGGTGAAGTAGAAATTATTAATTTAAAATTACCAAGAGATATGATAAATAGTCTATTAAATAAAAAGGGTTTTTATAAGGCTTATCATATGAATAAAAAAGATTGGATAACTATTTTACTTAATGATACATTAAATGATGATGAAATATTTAAACTTATAGATATATCTTATGATATAATTAATAGTAAATAGGAGAGTATAATATGAAAAATGAAAGGAATAGAATTATTGTTAGGACAAGTGTGATAAGTATTGTAGCTAATATACTATTATCACTTTTGAAAGCAGTTATAGGATTTTTATCAAATTCAATCGCGATTATATCAGACGCGATAAACAATATTAGTGATGCCCTATCAAGTATCATTACCATAGTTGGTACTAAATTGGCTTCTAAAGCGCCAGATAAGAAGCATCCATATGGATATGGTAGGATTGAATACATGACATCTTTTATAGTATCTGCTATTGTTTTATATGCAGGTATAACAGCTTTTATAGAATCAGTTAAAAAGATAATTAATCCTGGTGAAACAACTTATAATTATATAACAGTTATTATCTTGGTACTATCTATACTTACTAAGTTTATCTTGGGAATATACGTTAAAAACAAAGGTAGTAAGATTAATTCACCTTCATTAGTTGCTTCTGGTGCAGATGCATTTAATGATGGGGTATTATCATCTTCTGTATTATTATCAGTATTAGTACATATGGTACTTAAAATAAATATAGAAGCATATATTGGTATAATATTATCTTGTTTTATCTTAAAAGCTGGCTACGATTTAATTAGGGAGTCTGTAGATAATATAATTGGTTCTAGAGTTGATAATGATTTAGCGATCAAAATAAAAAAAGAAGTTATGAAAGATCCTGATGTTACAGGCGCGTTTGATCTTATTTTAACAAATTATGGACCTGATAAATATTTAGGTTCTATACATGTTGAAATTAAAGATACTTTAACTGCTTCTGCGATTGATAAAATATCTAGAAGAGTAAGTAAAAATGTATTAAATAAATATGGAGTTTTACTTCATACTATTGGAGTTTATTCAATGAATACGAAAGATAAAGATATCGTATCAATTAAAAAAGATATACATGATATAGTATTTTCGAATAAAGATATACTTCAAATGCATGGCTTTTATCTAGATAAGGAAGATAAGACTATAAGTTTTGATATAATAATTGACTTTAATTCTAAAAATAGAGAAGAAATATATCAAAAAATATATGATGAAGTAAGTAAAAAATATAGTGAATATAAAATTATTATTACATTAGATGTCGACACAAGTGATTAGGAGGTTTATGAATTTTATTCCAGTAAAAACTGAAAGACTTGTTATTAGAAAGACTTTATTAAAAGATGTTGATTTACTTCTTAAAATGGATAAGCAGGAGATAACTCAAAAGTATTTAGGTGGCATTAAAAATAAAACTAGAAAAGAAAGATTAGAATTTTTAAGAAAAGATAAAAATAGTAGTAATACACTTTCCTTGACTATACTATTAGATAAACCAATTGGATTTATAAGATTAAAATTTTACGATGATAGATTATCTTTATCATACATATTTGACTCTGATTATATAAATAATGGTTACTGTACTGAAGCAGTTAAAAAAATAATAGATATATGTTTTAATGAGTTAAATATTAATAGTATAATTGCTGATACAAAAGAAGAAAATTTAAAGTCTATAAATGTATTAAATAAATTAGGATTTAAGTTTAGAAACATAGATGATATAGGTGAGGCAAAATTTTTAAATTATATATTAAAAAAAGGTTAGTAAAAACTAATCTTTTTTGTTATAATAAGTTTTAGGTGGTTTTTATGGAGATTATTGAACTTACAAAAGAAGAATTCGCATTTTTACTTATGAATCCTAACCATTTTTCAAGGGGCGGCTTTGGTAGATTAACTTTAATAGGTGATAAGCTATATAAAATATACGATAAGGAATTAACTGACCTTAGTATTGAAGATTTTGATACTGAAATAGACGCATGGATAGAATCTGAAAAAGAGTTAGCTATGATGGGTATTAAAAGAACAAGCGCGTCTATAAAAAAAACAAAAGAATTTGAAAGACTTGAAAGTACTATGTCTTCTAATTTAATAACAGGAGTTTTATCTTACAATGGATTATGTGTAGGTGTTCAAATGAATTATTTTGCTAACTATATAACACTTAAAAAGGCGGCTAAAACATTATCAAAAGAACAAATAAGTTTTTATTTAAATAAAGCATATAAATTAATATCAGATTTAATAGAACACGATATAGTACCAGGAGATATTAAAGAAAACAATATCTTAGTAAATATAGATACTAATGATGTAGTTTTAATAGATTTAGATGGTGCGGAAACAATATATGGACCGGCTGGCTATGTTAAAGATTTTCCAAATAGACTTTTTGGTGTTAATACTATGATATCTAACATGGAATATAGATTAAAACAAGATATTAAAGCAATGGAAAAAACAGTTTGTTAGCTGTTTTTTTGTTATATATAAATTTTATACTGGAATAGTATAAATTTCTTTGTTATAATGAATATGGTGATAGTATGGAAGACGTTAAAGTGAGGAACATATATACAGAAAGATTAGATCTTAGAATACCTACAATGTCTGAACAAAAAAGATTATGTGAAATATTATGTATAGAAGAGGTTAATAGATATTATTTTCCAACTCCAGACAGAATATTTAATAAACATAATTTATCAAAAGATAGTGTTGAAGATTTAAAAAAAGCAAGAGAAATTTTTATATCCCAACTTAGTGATTGGGAAAGACAAAAACCTTTTTATGAAGATAAAGTTAAAAAAATTCAAGAAGGTGTTGATTCTCAAAAATTTACATGGAGTATTTTTCTTAAAGATAGTGATACTGTAATAGGTCAAATTACATGTCAGCCTAAGGATGGTAATCCTCCTTATATAAGAGATATGGGCTGGTATATAGATTCATCATATCAACACAATGGATACTGTACTGAAGCAGGATATGCGATGTTAGATTATATGTTTAATGAAGTTGGAATAGAAAAGATTATAACTGGTTGCGCGGATATTAATGAATCATCATGGAAAATACTAGAAAAGTTTGGATTTGAGTTTATTGGTGAACGTCCATTCGAATATTTAGAAGGTGATAGATTCTTAAATCTAAGAGAGTATTACTGCACTAAAGAACTATTAAAAAAGAAAGTAAGGTAATTATATGAATAAGTTTATGGAAGTTGCCATTGATTTATCTGATGATAATTTTTCTAAAAACTATGGTGGCCCTTTTGGAGCTTGTGTAGTTAAAGATGGGAAGATTATTGGTAAAGGAATCAATAGGGTAATTAAAGATAACGATCCTACTGCTCATGCAGAAGTAGTAGCTATTAGAAATGCGTGTAAGGCTTTAAAAACACATGACCTAACTGGATGTGAACTATATACATCTTGTTATCCTTGTCCAATGTGTTTATCTGCTATAATATGGTCTAATATTAAAAAAGTATATTACGCCAACGAAAAAGAAGACGCATCTAATATTGGCTTTAGAGATGATTATATCTATGATTATATAGAAAAGTTATCCAATGATATACAGGATAAAAAAGTATTAAGCTTAAAATCAATGAATAGGGAAGATGCAATTAAGGTATTTGAAAGATACCAAGAAGATGAAAATAAAATAATGTATTGAGGTAATTATGGGTAAATTAGATAAAGAAGGACTATTAAAACTTTTAGAAACGGTTAAATGTGATAAGGAAGAATTTTGGTTACTTTCTACCAGTCTATTAGTATTAAGAGATATAGAAGAATACGCAGGGGACTTAGATATCGCGGTATCTGATAAAGGTTTTGAACAATTAAGTAAAAATTATGATTTAAAACCAAAAGGAGACGGATTTTATATTGTTACTGACGAGATAGAAGCTGTATGTGATGGACCTAAAGAATTACTTAAATATCAACCTGAAAAAGTTGGAGATTACTATACTCAAAATATATTTGAATATCGTGAATATCTACTTAAAAGTGATAGAGAAAAAGATATTAGAAGATTAGCTTTAGTAGAAGAATATATTAAAAACAATAATTAATTGAAGATATAATGAAATTACCTAATGATATTGATGTTAAAAAAGAGGAATTAGAAAAAATGAAGATAAGAAGAGCTTTATAGCTCTTTTTTATATAAAAATAAAAATATATGGTATAATGATTATAGAATATAGGTGATGATATGGCTATTAAAGGTGATTTTAAGACAATTAGTGGACATTTAGCTAGTTGCAATAATAAATTAGAAGAATTTAAAAAAGAATATCCTTATAAACAATTAGTTGGTGATGCGGATAACTATATTGAAGATGGATTTGTATATATTAAAGTATATAATTCTAAAACAGGTGATAAACATCTTTTATCAAAAGAAGAATTTACTGTTTTAGTAGGATACCTTTCATACAATAAACTTGATATTAAAAATATTAAGCTTCTTATAGACACTATAAAAAGCTTAGATATACCATATGATATGGATATATTATTAAAAGTAGTTAATTGCTTTGACGAACTATATTTTTCTAGTTCAGGAGCAATAGCTGAGACTAAAAAAATAGTTGATGCGATTAAAATATGGGATGCGAGTAAAGATATATATTTAAAAAACTTAGAAGATCATTTATTTAGTAAGAAAATGGAAAGTGAAAAATATAGAATTATACAAAAAAAGAAAATTAAAGAATATCTAAATCATCTAGAAGGATTTCTTGGATATGATCAATATGAAAAGGAATTATATGAACTTCTTGAAAAGTATAGGTATGATGCAGATTATATTTTAAAAAATCTACCAAGTACGGATTTAATTGAAAAAGATTATTTAGCTTTACAAACGATGTATATAAAACCTTTGTCATTTATTTTGTATGAAAGATATCTTGCAGGTGATAAGAAGATGAATGGAATACGCAACAACTTAGGTTTTTATACTAAACTCGATTCTAGTAAAGTACCGGTTCCATATACTAAAGGAGAATTTTTAAACGGTATTCATAGTATATATGATGAGAAAGAAAGAAGGAAATAAGATGAAAGAAATATATGAATTTTTAAAAAACGCAGGAACATATTATATAGCAACAGTAGATGAAAATAAGCCAAAGGTAAGACCATTTGGTACTATAGAAATATTTGAAGATAAGTTATATATTCAAACTAGTAAGAAAAAAGATGTATTTAAACAAATTAGCTTAAATCCTAATGTTGAGATATGTGCGTTTTTAAATGGTAAATGGATTAGATTGGCAGGTAAATTAGTAGTGGATGATAGAGTAGAAGCTAAAAGGCATATGTTAGACTGCTATCCTAATTTGAAAGGTATGTATAGTGAGACTGACTCTAATACTGCCGTACTTTATTTTGAAAGTGCTACTGCAACTATTTATTCATTTACAGATGAAGCAAAAGTAATAAAAATAGACTAGATTATCTAGTCTATTTTTTATAATATTCTTTGATGTTTTTATATCCATCTTGAAAAAATGCAATGTTGAATTTTTTAAAAAACAATGATAAAATTAAATTAATAATAGGATAACCCTATTTAGAAAGGAGATTGGCTTATGAAGGAAGTCAAAAAAAGAAATGTTGCCATCGAATTCTGGCGTTTCTTTGCAGCCTTTGCGATTATTGGTTTCCATGTTGGATGGATAATTGCTAGAAGTTGCAATGGAATGAATGGATATTGGATGACACCTTCAAACACTTGGTTCTTTGGCTCTAGTGAAATACTTTTATTATTTACTATAACAGCGGGCTATTTTATGGTATCTCACTTCAAAAAGAAAGCAGAAGATCCAAAATATAAAGAAAGGAGTGCAATGGCAAGAGCCTTTGAATACACATGGTCAAGAGTTAAGGCATTACTTCCAGTACTTATCTTAGGATATATACTTGGTGTAATTATTTGTACTAAATTCTTCTATCCAGAATATGGTATTCAAGAAACTTTCGTAATGCTTTTCAATAGCATTTGGGAATTTTTAGGATTCCATGCTGCAGGATTACGTAGTTTAGGCGGTGAATTCTTCAATCTTAATGGACCACTTTGGTTTATATCTGCAATGATAATTGTTGGATACTTTATCTATTGGGGTCTATGTAAAAACGAAGATGTTACTGCAGGCTTTATAGCACCAGTACTTGCAATATTCTTTGCAGGTTGGTGGAGTTTTACAGATACTCGTGCAGCTCAAACAGCTTGGTCTACTTTTGGAGCTCAAACAGCGTCTATTAATGGAATGGGTGGATCAGCAACAGCTGCAACTGCCACAATAGGATTTAACAATGGCTTAGTATTTGTAATGCTTGGTATGCTTATAGGTGTAATTTTATATTACATTATAGAAGCACTTAAAAAACGCGAAGAAAAAACTAGCGTTTGCTTAACTTTGGTAAATATTTTACTAACAGGTTTACTTGCGTGGTATATAATTTACCAACCAACTTGGTTCAAATTGGAAAGATGGCCAGTTGCATTCTTGTGTATTGCTGTTGTTGGTATTACATTACTTAATAGAGATGGACTTACTAAATTATTGAATAACAAATATACTGAAAAATTATTTGGATATTTAGGTGGTTTATCATTATATGTTTATATGTTACATTATCCAGTAGCTATATTAGTAATTAGAATATTAGGTAAGAATACAATGACAACTCCATATACATTCTGGCCTATATTTGTTCCTTGTGTAGTATTTACAATCATTTTATCTATGATAGTAAAACTTATCATGGAAAATACTGTTTTAAAGAAAAAATAGTTAACTAAAAGAAATGTTTTAACATTTCTTTTTTTATGATAAAATTAAAGTAGGTGATAATATGAAACTAATTAAACAAAAAGATGTAGCTTCATTAATTAAAGACGGGGATATGGTTGCTATATCAGGTTCAGGTGGATCTGGGAGTCCTGAAGCATTACTTAAAAGTATAAGTGATTCATTTGTTAAAACAGGTCATCCTAAAGGAATTGGAGTTACTTGTGGTATTTCTCCAGGTAACTTAACTGAAGATGAAGTAGGTATGAATATACTTGCAAAAGAAGGATTAGTTGGTAAAGCTATATGTGCACATTTAGGTATGGGAAGATTATTTGGTAAAATGGTTGGAGAAAATAAATTTCCTGCCTTTGCTATACCACTTGGTGTAATTAATCATTTATATAGAGCTTCTGCCGGAAAAGAAGTAGGAATTATAACTCATGTTGGTTTAGGTACGTGTGTAGATCCAAGATTAGATGGTGGATGTACGAATGCATTAGCTAAAAAGCTAGATCCTATTGTAAAAGTTATAAATATTGCTGGTAAAGAAAATTTATTCTATCATACTTTTCCTATTAATGTTGCTTTAATAAAAGCTTCATATTCTGATTCTAAAGGAAACATTTCATTTGAAGAAGAGGGTGTCCTTGGAGAACAATATAATATGGCTTTAGCGGCTTCAAATAATGGCGGAATAGTAATTGTAGAAGTTAAGGGTATAAAAGAAAACTTAAAAGCAAAAGATGTGTTAATACATGGAGCATATGTAGATTATGTAGTTATATCCAAACCAAACAAGAAATTGGGAGAATATAATCTACCAGTTTACGATAAATCAATAACAGGAGAAAAAAAGAAAAAATTAAATATCAATAACTCTAAAATTTTAGATGAAAGAAAAGTATGCGCTAGAAGGGCAGCTATGGAACTTAGAAAAGGTGATGTTGTTAATCTTGGTGTTGGTATGCCTGATGGTGTAAGCAAAGTGGCTTTAGAAGAAGGAATATTAAATGATATATATTTATCTGTAGAAACAGGTCCTACTGGTGGTAGTCCTGTTGGTGGTGTTGTATTTGGAGTTTCTCGTAATGCAGATTCAATAATTCCTACCTCTTCACAATTTGATGCTTATAATGGTGGCTCTTTGGATATGGCAATATTAGGTCTTGCTGAAGTTGATGGCAAAGGTAATGTTAATGTATCCAAGTTTGGAACTCGTGTAACTGGTCCTGGAGGATTTATAAATATTACACAGTCAACACATAAAGTTATATTTATTGGAACATTTATGGCTGGTAATTTAGAAGAAGAAATTAAAAATGGAGAATTGCTAATAAAAAAAGAAGGGGAAAAGATAAAATTCAAAAATGAAATTGGTCAAATAACTTTTTCAGCAAAACAAGCCTTAAAAAATAATCAAGAAGTTTTATATATAACTGAAAGATGTGTATTTGAACTTACTAAAGAAGGTGTTATGTTAACTGAGATTGCCCCTGGAGTAGATTTAGATAAAGATATATTAAATCATATGGAATTTAAACCAATTATATCTCCTAAACTAAAGGAAATGGATAAATCTATTTATACTGATTCACTAATGGATTTAAAGAAAATATTTTATTAAGATAAACTCTTATAGAGTTTTCTTTTTGTTTATGGTAAAATTATATAAGAAAGAGTGATATTATGAGATTTATAGTCGCATTGGTATTATCTAAGATAATGCTATTTATATATAAACTAATTGGGAAAACTAAAGATGATAAACCAGGATTATTAGCTAATAAGATATGTCCAGATTTTTTAAGCCGTATTAAAAAACCTAAGTTAGTAATATGCGTATCTGGTACTAATGGTAAGACTAGTATTGTAAATTTTTTAGCTGATATTTTTAAGGAACAAGGTTATAAAGTTAGCTATAATGATTGGGGAGCAAATATATTCGCGGGCCATTCTAGAGTTTTACTAGATACAGTAAATATATTTAACAGAAGCACTAAAGATGTAGCTATTATTGAAGTAGATGAAAAAACATCATATAGATCTATTCCTATGATTAAACCAAATTATTTTATTGTTACTAACTTATTTAGAGATTCAATTAGAAGAAATGGTCATATAGAATTTATCTATAATAATTTATCTAAGGCATTTTTAAATAGTCCTGATACAATAGCTATTTTAAATGCGAATGATCCTATAAGTAGTAATTTAGCATCTAAAAATAAAAGAATATATGTAGGTATTAATGATGTTGGATTAAAACCTAAGGAAAACAATTCAGCTGAATATCTAATGTGTCCTAAATGTGGAGCTAAACCAAAATACGATTATAAACTATATAGATCTATTGGTGGGTTCCATTGTGATTGTGGTTATAAATATCCTGATAGTAAGTATACTATAGATAAAATAGATTTCAAAAATAAAACTATGTTAGTTAATGGTGAAGAATATAAGTTAGTAAACGATTCAATATTCTATGCTTATAATATACTTTTTGTAATCGCATTATTAAAAGAATTAAAAATTAAAGATATTAAAAAATATATTGATAATTTAAAAATAACATCATTTAGAAACATGAAGGAAATAGTAAATGGTAAAGAAGTAGAACTATTCGCGTGTAAAGGACAAAACGGTTCTTCATCTTCTTCTGTATTTGAGTATTTAACACAAAATAAAGAAGATAAAGAACTAATTATTTTAATGGATGAATTACATGATAAATATCATCCTTTGGAAACTCTAACTTGGATATATGAAGCTGATTTTGAATTTTTAAATTCACCTAATATTAAAAAAATAATAGTAGGTGGTAAGATGTATAGAAATTATAAAGTAAGACTTAAACTTGCAGGTATTCCAGAAGAAAAGATAGTTTGTGTAGAAGATGAAGCCGATACTATTAAATATTTAAATATGAAAAATAAAGATAAAGTATATATCTTATTTGATGTTGATATAAGAGGAAAAGCAATTGAATTACTTGATAAATTAAAGGAGGAATATCATGAAAACAATTGAGATATTATATCCTGAGTTATGTGGTATTTATGGCGATAAGATGAATATGAAATATTTATCTAAATGTAGTAATAAATTGAAATTTATAGAAACTAGTCATAAAGATATTCCGTACTTTATAAAACATAATGTGGACATGATTTATATAGGTCCTATGACTGAAGATATGCAAGAAGTATTTATAAACACTTTAATGCCTTATAAAAAAGAAGTAAAAAAATTAATAGAGGATGGTAAAATATTTTTTGTAACAGGTAATGCCTTAGAAATATTTGGTAAGTATATAATGGATGGTAAAAGAAAAATTAAATGCTTAGATATATTTGATTATTATGCAGTAAGAGATAGATCTGACGTTTTAAATTACCAAGGTATTGGTAAATTTAATGGATTTGATGTAATAATACATAAAGTATTATTCTCTAAATGTTATGGTAAGTTTAATCCATTTATTATTAAAGATAGTGGACTTGGTATGAATGATAGTTATCCTAATGAAGGAGTTCATTATAAAAACTTTTTTGGAACATATTCTTTAGGACCATTTCTAATTACTAATCCTTTATTTACAGAATACTTATTAAAACTTTTAGGATTAAAAGATGAAATAGCCTATAAAGATGATATAATAGATGCATACTTAGATAGATTAAATAAAATGAGGTAATAATATGTTTGGAAAAATAAAATATTATTTTAGAAGATTAAAGAAAATGAGCTTTAAATCATTCAATGAAACTATTGAAATTGCACATAAGAAATCTAGAAAACCTAAATTTATATTGTTTATAGATTTAGTGTATTGTTCTATAAGATATGGTGCGGGTCATTTAGATTACAGAAATTTTAAAATGTATGAATTAAATAGACATGATAGAAATATGATATTAACAGTAGGTAGAAATTCTAATTTAATTAGAAAGTTAAATAAGAAAGAATATCAAGATATATTTGAAAATAAAGTATTATTCTATCAAAATTTTAGTGAATATATTAATCGTGAATATATAAAATTAGATGGTAATAATCTAGAAGAGTTTAAAAAATTTATTAAGAATAAAAAATATATAATAGCTAAACCTATTGATGGTATGTGTGGTAAAGGTGTAGAAAAATTAGAAGTAAATATAAAAGATGCCTCTAAAACATATGATTATTTAATGAAAAATAAACATATATTAGTAGAAGAAGTTGCTACACAATGTGCGGAGATGGCAAAACTTCATCCAAATTCTATTAATACAATTAGAATATTTACAATTGTAAATAAATATCACGTATTTAATGTAGTTGGTACATATGTTAGAATGGGTAATGAAGGTAGAGTAGTAGATAACTTTAATAGTGGTGGACTTGCATGTCCAATTGATATTAAAACAGGTATAATTACTCATAAAGCAGTAAATAAGAAAAATGAGTATTATGAAAAACATCCTGTTACTAATGTTAAATTTATAGGATATCAAATACCACAGTGGGATAAAGTATTAGAATTAGTTAAAGAAGCTGCTTTAAAAATAGATGAAGTTAGATTTGTTGGTTGGGATGTATGTATAGGACCATCTGGACCATTCCTAATTGAAGCTAATAGTTTCCCAGGACAAGACTTATATCAACTTCCTAAGGAAAATGTAGGAACTTATAACATAATGGTAGATGCATTAAAAAATAAAGGCTAGGTAAAACTAGTCTTTTTTTTGATAATATTGACTTGCGTTTAAAAGTAGTATATTATATACACTAATTGGAGGGATGCTTGTGTTAAGTGATTTAGTATTTAATCTTATTGGTAAGGCAGAAAAATTTATGAAGGACATGGCTGTTCAAAGTAAATGTGTTAGTGTTAATATTGACGAGAAAACCAAGTTTTATTTAGGCGTTAGAAGGCATATTGATAATGAATATCCATATACTGAATATTGTGATAGTGATATTTATTTACATCGTTCAGGCTTGCATATACCGATGATTTTCGCTGAAAACAATGGAAAGATACAAGATATTAGAACTGGTTATAATGTCATAGTAGGAAGAGGTTATAATGAGGCTTTGCAAAATCACGATTGGTCAAAAGCTAGAAGCTTAGTTGAGGGTGATTATATATTTGTTGACTTTGTAGAACCAATAACTCAAGAAGAGGCTGCAGAAATTTTAAGACAAGATGAAAGACATATAAATGATTATCGTGAATCAATGCAAAAGGAAATAGTATGGACTCGTAAATATGTATATAAAACTATTGCTGATGGACAAGAAGAAGAAACATATAAATCAACAACTAGGCCATTAGACGAAATTAAGAAGCATGTTAAATAAAGGCTAGGTAAAACTAGTCTTTTTTTGGTATAATTATATTAGGTGATAATATGAAAAGTATTTTAAAAATTAAAAACTTGAAGAAATATTACGGAGATATTAAAGGTATTGAAAATGTATCTATTACTTTAAATGAGGGAGATATCTATGGTTTTATCGGTCCTAATGGTGCCGGTAAATCTACTACAATAAGATGTATTATGGGGCTTATTAATAAAACGAGTGGTACTATTATATTTGAAGAGAAAAAACTAGATAGTGATGATATAAATATAAAAAAACAAATAGGTTATTTACCAAGTGAAGTTAATTTGTATTCTGATATGACTGTTAAAGAAATATTTGATTATCATGAATCTTTTTATGATGATATCAATAAAAGAAGAAAAGAATTAGTTAAATTACTTAAAATAGATGAATCTAAAAAAATAGAAGACTTATCTTTAGGTAATCTAAAAAAAGTAGGGATTACTCTTGCTTTGATGCATGAACCTAAATTACTTATATTAGATGAACCAACATCTGGCTTAGATCCTATGATGCAAAATATATTTCATGAGATTTTAATGAAAGAAAAAGAAAAAGGTACAACTATTTTATATTCTTCTCATGTGTTAAGTGAAGTATCAAGTATTTGCGATAAGATTGGTTTTATAAAAGATGGCGTCATTATAAAAGAAGATACTATAGAAAATATTACTAAGGATAATTATACATATTTAACTATAGCTTCTAAAGACATTGAAAAAATTAAAAAAGATTTAAAATTAAAAATAATTAATGAAAATAAAAACGAAGTTAAATTTATAAATGATATGGATAATAATACATTGATTAAAAAATTATCAAAATATAATATAGATAAATTATTAATTGAAACTATTTCTTTAGAAGATTTATTTTCTAAATACTATAAGTAGGTGATTATATGTTAAGAAAAGAGTTTAAATCAAATTTAAAAAGTTTTATTATATGGACTAGTATTCTAATAGTAATATTCTTAGTAGTATACTTAGTATATCCTTATATAATAACAGATGATACAATGGCTTCATTAGATGAAATGTTGAAAGTATTCCCAAGTGAACTTTTAAAAGCGTTTAATATGGATATATCTTCTATTAATACTGCATATGGATGGTTAAAATCTGAAGGGTTAATGTTTGTTCTTTTAATAATAGGTTTTTATTCTTCTATGTTAGGTTCTAATGTGTTATTAAAAGAAGAAAACGATAAAACAATTGAATATTTAGGAACGCTTCCAATAAAAAGAAGTAAAATAGTTACTAATAAGGTTATTGTAAGTATAACTTATATAATTTCTATGACATTAATACTTGGAATATTTAACTATATTTTCTTATCAATCAGTTGTGAATTTAATAAGTTAGAATTTTTACTTTTAAGTATAACTCCAATATTAATTGGAATACCTTTATTTGGTATTAATCTATTTATATCAACATTTATGCATAAGACTAAAAAAACAGTTGGTATAAGTCTAGGGTTAGTGTTTATATTTTATTTAATTAATGTATTAAGTGAATTATCTAGTAACGTTGAGGTATTAAAATATTTTACGATATATTCTTTAGCGCCTACAAGAGATATTATAGAAACTCAATCAATTGGATTTATAAATATATTTGTAAGTATTTTATTATCAATAATATTTATATTCCTTTCATATATTAGATATAATAAAAAAGAATTAGTATAGGCCTTATGGCCTTTTTTATATATCTATGCTATACTTTAAATAGGTGGTAGTAGATGAAAAACTTTTTTGGTAAAAATATCTTATATATTGATGTTATTAAAATAATCGCGTGTTTCTTAGTTATTATAAATCATACTTCAAGCATTATGTTTAATCATCAAGCAAGTAATGTCGATTTTGTTTATACACTTTATTTTTCAATTTGTAAAATGGCAGTACCACTTTTTATTATGTGTACTGGAGCATTAATATTAGATAAAAGTTATGATTATAAAAAAGTATTTAAATCTATATTTAGAGTATTCGTACCATTACTTATATTATCTTTTATAATATATATTAAAAATGTAGGATTTTCTAATATAAATATTATATATTTTATAGGGGATTTTATATATGGACCTTCTGTAACTGCTTTATGGTATTTATATATGTTAATAGGTCTTTATTTAGTCACACCTTTTATTCAAAAAATGATTAAAGACTTTAAAGATAAAGATTATATTATATTCGCGTCTATATTTTTACTTATCCCATCATTAATTAATCTTGTAAAAGTATATTTACCATTTACACCAAGTCCATATTTCACTTACGCGTTTTTTCCTAATTTATTAGGTTATTATATTTTAGGTTCATATTTTAGTAAATTAAAACGAAATAAAAAATGTTTATTAATAAGTATTATAGTATTTATATTATCTTATATTGGTATGATACTATCTATGTATATTCCATATCTTAAAGATGGAGTATTATCATATGCATTAGACAATTATGTTGCCTTACCAGTAGCTTTGATGGCAATATCATTTTTCTATATTATTAAATATATCTTTGGTAAATCTTCTTCACCTAGATTTATAAGTGAAGTAGCTAAAACAACTTTCGGTATATATTTAATACATTTCGTTTTAAATTATAAAATTTATAATATGGTATTTATACCAATATTAGAAAGCAATGTATACGTAGGAATACTATTACTTTATATAGTAACATTTGTAGTATGTTCTATTATAATATGGATATTGAGACGTATTCCAATTATTAAAGATTTTTTATAGAGGTGGATTATGAAAAAAAATATACCATTAATTATATTTTCATTGGTTGATCTTATACTTGTTTTTGTATTAGTAATCCTTGTAAATAGATTAAATATATTACCTTTCAAATACTTGATATTTATAATACTAATTATATTGCTTATCAGTGTAATTGCTACACTTTTCCAAAAGCTAAATAAGAAAGTATTTAAAGTAATAAGCTATATAATATTTAGTATTATTTTAATAGTATCTAGTATAGGTATTTATTATTCAGTAGTAACTCTTAGTTTTATTAATAAATCATTTAATACTATTAAAAATACTTATACTAATACATTTATAGTAGTAACAAGTAAATATGATGATATATATGATTTAATTAATAGAAAAGTAGGTTATTATAAGAGTATACCTAATATTGATAAGACTATTGATAAACTTAAAAGTATGCTTGAATTTGAAGACATTGCGTATAGTAATATAACTAGTCTTTTAGAAGATTTAAAATCTAATAAAATAGATGGATTAGTAGTTGAAGAAGAAATATATAAAAGTTTATCAGGAAATATTAAAAATATACCATTTGATAAATATAAAAGTATTTATTCGATTGAAATAACAGTAGATGAAGAAATTTCTAAAAATGATACTGGAGATGTTTTTAATCTTTATATAAGTGGGAATGATTTTACTAATTCTAATAGTGATTTTAATATGATTATAACAGTAAATAGGAAAAGTAAAAAAATTCTTCTAACTTCAATTCCAAGAGACTATAATTTTTATATGCCATCACTTGGCGTGAATGATTCTTTGGAATTCGCATCAGCTTGGGGTGTTAATGTTCCAAAAGAAGGATTAGAAAAATTACTTGATATTAATATAGATTACTATTTAAAGATTAAAACACAAAGCCTAGTAGATTTAGTAGATACATTAAATGGGGTAAAGTTCTGTTCTGATAGATCTTTTTATACTACACACGCGACCATTTTAGATAGTTATGATGATACTGAAGGCGAAAAACTATACGTCAAAAATGGATGTCATGAATATTCTGGAGTTGAAATACTTACAATTGCCAGGGAGCGTCTTGCTTATCGTGATGGGGATAGACAAAGACAAAAGAATTGTCAACAAATAATGATTAATATATTCAATAAAATGCTTAATTTTGATACTGTATTTAACTATGTAAATATCTTAGATAAATTAAGTGATTTATATGTTACTAATATGCCAGATAAATTAATTACAGGTATCATTAAAGATATAATAGATGGTAATAACTATGATATTGAAACACAATCATTGGATGGCTATGCGAATGCTGGTTATATCCGCGCGGGAAGCATTTATGGATATGTTATGACACCGTATACTGAATCAGTAGAAAATGGAAGTGCCAAAATTAAAGAAGTGTCAAAATAATACCTTTTATGGTATTTTTTGTTTCATAAAAAAAATAATTATAGTATAATTAAATAGGTGTATGATATGAAAAAGAAAAAATTTAAATTTATAGGAGTATTTACTTCAGTATTATTATTTATAGCTATGTTATTGATAATATATTTAATAGCTAAATTAAATATTTTACCATTTCATTACTTAATACTATTTATAGTATTAGTGTCTTTTATAGGTATGTTTTTAATTAAAATAATGCTTTTAAAAAAGTATAAGGCATGGCTTAAGATAGTTGCTATTATATCTAGTTTCATCCTTATTTTAATGGTAGGTATAGGAACTATTTATATCAATAAAACATATCATTTTATTGGTAATATAAATAACAACAATATGTATGAGAATTATTATATTATTACATTAAAAGATAGTAATATTAAAAACATAGAAGATATTAATCTACTTGGTGTATTCATTGAAAATACTGATACATTTGAAAAAGCATTTGATAAGATAGAAGAAAAAGTAGATTCTGAGGTATATTCTTCAATTAATTCATTAAAAGAAGGATTATTAGAAGAAGATGTAGATTCAATATTTATAAGTGGTGTTATGTATGATTATCTATGTTCTGAAGATTCTAAATTTGAATCAAAAGTTAAAAAGATATACGAAGATAAGATAGAAAAAGTACAAAACGCCATTGAAAAAAGCAATAAGGATGTTACTAAAGATACATTTATAATATATGTTTCAGGCATTGATATATATGGAGATATATCACTTAGAAGTAGAAGTGATGTTAATATGGTAGTAACAGTAAATCCAAGAACAAAAGATGTTTTAATTACATCTATTCCAAGAGATTATTATGTAGAACTTCCTATGTATAATTCTTATGATAAACTAACTCACGCGGGTATGTTTGGAGTAGATTCATCAATCGAAGCTATTGAAAATTTATTAGATATTGATATTGATTATTATGTCAGAGTTAACTTTTCTACTTTAATAAACGTAGTTGATTTAATAGGTGGTATTGATGTTACAAGTGATAGAACATTAATTCCTTATACAAATAATAAGATAACTATTCAAAAAGGTCTTAATCATATGGATGGTGCGATGGCTCTTGCATACGCTAGGGAACGTTATGCATATGAAGAAGGAGATAGACATAGAGTAGCTAATCAACAAGACGTTATAACTGCAATTATTAAAAAATTAACTTCATCTGCAGATTTATTTACTAAATATACTAAATTACTTGATAGTATATCTTCATCTTTCCAAACCAATATAGAAATGGAAGAATTAACGTCTATTATTAATTATCAAATAGCTAAAATGCCATCTTGGAATTTATATAGATATAGTTTAAATGGTGAAAATGATATGGCATATACTTATTCTATGGGTGAACAAATGCTTTTCGTAATGAAACCAGATTATGAAACAGTAGATCTTGCTAAAGAGTATATAAATGGTATGATGAATAATAAGAAATTAAGTGAATTAGGTTTATAATTCACTTTTTTGTTTAAAAAAATAAAATATTATCATTATATATTAGGTGATAATATGAATTATAAGGTTCAAATAGTAGGAGTTAATACTTCTCTTTTAAAAGTGCTTAGTAAAAATGAGATGATTAAATTATTTAAAGATTATCAAAATGGTGATAATTTAGCTAAAGAAAAACTTATTAATGGTAATCTTAAATTAGTACTGTCTATTTTAAAAAAATACACGAATAGATCATATAATATGGATGATCTGTTTCAAATAGGTGTAGTAGGTCTTATTAAAGCAATTAATAATTTTGATCTTTCTCATGATGTTTTGTTTTCTACTTATGCAGTACCTATGATATTGGGTGAAATCAAAAGATATATAAGAGATAATTCTAAGGTTAGGATATCAAGATCTATTAAAGAACTTTCTTATAAGGCTTTGAAGGTAAAAGAAGAATTAACTAATAAACTAGGTTATGAAGTAAGTAATAGTTATTTAGCTAGTTATATGAATGTATCAGAATACGAATTATCACTAGCTTTAGAATCACTTAAAGATACCGTTAGTCTATCAGATCCTATATATAGTGATGGTGGAGATACAATATATTTAGAAGATCAATTAAAGGATGATTCTAGTGTATATGAATTAGATGATTATATATCTTTATATGATGCTTTAGAAAATATAGGTGAAAGAGAATCTTATATAATTAAAGAAAGATATATAAATGGATTAACTCAATCTGAATTAGCTAAAATGTTAAATATTAGTCAGGCCCAAGTATCACGTTTAGAAAAAAGTGGTATAAATAATATTAAAAAACTAATTAAATAATATAATTAATTAGGTGATTTAATGAGACTTTCTAGTTTACAAAATAAACAAGTTGTTTATATAGAAGATGGAAGTTATTTAGGAAAAATAATTGATATTAAAATAGATGATATGGGTAATATACTTTCTTTGATAGTAGAAAAATATAAGTTTTTAATATCTTTATTTACATCTTCTAAAGAAGTTGAAATACTTTGGAAAGATATAGTTAAAATAGGTGAAGATGTCATCTTAGTTAATTTTGAAAACTCGTGACATCACCTGTTTTTTTTGTTATAATTAGTATGGTGATAATATGAAAAAATATTTGGAATATGTAATAGTAATTGGAATACTTTTAATCACTTTAGTAGGAGTTTTAATATATAAGAAAAGTACTTTAAAACCATACGATAGAAATTATTTTTATATGGATACATATATAAATGTTAAATTATATTCAAATAGTGAAAATAAAGCTTTGAAGGCTTTAGATGAAATAGATAAAATATTTATGGAATATCATAATCTTACTGATATGTATAATTCATATGAAGGAGGATTATATAATTTAAATAATGGTTCTACTTCTGTTAATCCAAAATTAAAAGATATAATAAGTTATGGTTATTCTTGGTATAGTAAAAGTGATGGTCTTTTAAATATCGCGATAGGAAATGTATCTTCATTATGGAAAGAATATATTAAAAAAGAAGATGGAGTACCTAAATTAAGCACTTTAGAAAAATTAAATATTAATATTAAAGATGTAATAATAAATGATAATATAACTTTAAATAATAATGTTAAAATAGATTTGGGTGCTATAGCTAAAGGATATACTTGTGATGAAGTAGCTAAATACTTAAAAAGCATTGGAATTACTAAATATATTATCAATGCTGGAGGAAATGTATTAGTAGGTGAAAAAGTTAAAGAAGATGGCTATAAAATTGGTATTCAAAGTCCTTATGAGGATGATAAGTTAGTTAAAATATTAAAGATTTCTGATAAAGCAATAGTAACATCTGGAGGATATAATAGAGGTTATACTTATAATGGAGTAAAATATAATCATATCATTAATCCTAAAACATTATATCCAGCCAATAATATGTTAAGTGTTACTGTAATATCATCTTCTAGCGCCTTAGCAGATGCACTTTCTACAACGCTATTTTTAATGGATGTAGAAACTGGTATGGAATTTATTAAGGCCTATGACGCTGAGGCTATATGGTATTTAAAAGATAATGTCTATATGACAGATGGATTTAAAAATTATGAATAAGCAAGATATAATACTATGTTTATCTGTATTCATAATTGCTTTATTAGTATTGGTATTCATAAGATTACCTAAAAAAGGTAATGTAGCTATAGTATATTATGATAATAAAGAAATATTAAAAATAAATTTAAAGATTGATAATACGTATACTGTTAAAGGATATAATGGAGATGTTACATTAGAAGTTTCAAATGGAAAAATTAAAGTAAGCGATGAGATTAGTCCAAAACATTTATGTAGTCGTCAAGGATATATTTCAAATAGTTATGAATCAATTATATGCTTACCAAATAAAATTGTAGTTAAAATAGATGATAGTGAAATAGATGCGGTAGTGATGTTATGGAATTAAGAAAATTTACAAGGCTTTCTATGTTATTAGCCTTATCAGTTGTATTAAATATAGTAGAAAATATGATACCTTTATTTAATGGTACAGTACCTGGAGTAAAACTAGGTATCGCAAATATAGTAATACTTTTTGTATTAGATCAATATGGATTTAGGGATGCTTTTTTCTTAAGTTTAACAAGAGTATTATTAGTAAGTATTTTATATAGTGGTTTATTTAGTGTTTCTTTCTTTTTAAGCCTTGGTGGAGCAGTACTTTCTATTGTTGCTATGGGAATATTTATTAAGATAACTAAATTATCCACTATCGGTATAAGTGTTATAGGCTCACTTTTTCATAGTTTAGGCCAAATTATTATGGTATGTTTTATGATAGGTGAAGCAAACGCGTTTTTCTATTTACCAATAATTATTTTATTTGCTATACCTACAGGTATATTAACAGGTGTACTGACAAGTGAATTAATAAAGTATTTTAATTAAGAAAAATATATGCTATAATTAATAAAGATAGGAGAGTATATGAAAAAGATTTTATTTAGTGTAGTTCTACTTTCATTGGTTTTTGTAGGACTAGGATGCGAAAAAGTAAGCCAAGGATATAAAGAAGGAACTTATGAAGGTTCAGTTATTGATGATTATAATAACGAAAACAATACTGCAACTGCAAAAGTAGTAGTAGATAAAACAGGTAAGATTACATCTGTTACTTTAGATACTACATATAATGGTTCTACTAAAAAAGCATTAAAAGATGATTATAATATGAAAAAATATAATCCAAGTGCAGCTGGTGAATGGTATGAACAAGTAGAAAAATTAGAAAAAGCTGTTGTTGAACATCAAGGAATTGATTTCATCAAATTAAATGATGAGGGTAAAACAGACGCAGTATCTGGATGCACTATTAAAATAGATGCATTATATAAAGCCTTAAATGCGGCACTAGAAAAAGCTAAATAGGCTTTTTTTTAGAATTAGGAGGATATATGAAAAAGGGATTCACATTAATAGAACTATTAGCGGTTATAGTGATACTTGCAATTATAGCTTTAATAGTTACACCGGTAATATCAAACATAATAAATAATTCTAAGAAAGCAGCAGCAGTTCAATCAGCCTATGGTTATAAGGATGCGGTAGATAATAAATATGCCGTTAACCTATCTACTAATTTAAATGATAAATTAGATGGTAGTTATATTGTAGGTGAAGGCATGTTAGACGTAGACACAACAGGTACTAAACCAGATGCAGGATATCTTGCGTATTCAAATGGTAAATTAGTTAATGGTTGCCTTATTATAAATGGCTATGAAGTTAAATATAGCGATGATAAATTTAGTTCAACAGGAAAAGGTGATTGTGATATTACTTATAAATATTTTCCTATAAGTCAGTACGGCAATGATGTAGTTAAAAACGAACCGCCATTTAATGATTCATACATTAAAGCTATTCCAGTCAAAATTACAGGATATGGAGAAATACTTCATACTGAAAATTTTGACATCGATGAATATGTAACTGAAATGTGTACTACAAGAAAATATAATTCTGATAGCTATTGGGATTGTGAACCGACATATTCTAAAGCTATAGAACTTAGTGCTGATATGTATTGGGGACTTTATGATAATATAGAATCATGTGAGGCAGTGATAAAAGAAGCAAGCGCGCGAGATATAGATGATGCAAAATGTATTCAATTCACAGGATACATAAGAAAATTTTATCAATATGTAATTAACAATAGAGTATATGCTAAAGAATACCCAACTTTAGATGAATGCGTTGCTGACCGAGGTGAAACTGGATGTACACTTATGTATGGTGGCAACAATGCCGTTTATAAGGATTCAGAAATAGAAAAGTGTAACACTGACGTATGGGGTCAACATTACGAATGCATGTCTGCTTCTGGATATACCATAAAACATAGACTTAAAGAAATAATACCTATAGAACAAGATATAGATCCAACTACTGAGCAGATTGAACAAGGATGCGGACGAATGTTGGAAGAAACAGAAGGAGAAAATAAAAGCTGTACTTATAACGAACATGCACATACAGGCTATAATGTAACTGTAGTAGATATATATACACTTTATACTTCGAAAGCAGAGTGTGAACAAACGGGAATAAAATGTGGCCCAATTCCTGCTATTGCGTACAATGCTGTATCTTTAAATGTTTTAAATTTTGGAGAACCAATTCCAGATGAAATGCGATATGATGGTGTTACACCTTTTATGTATTTCGAAATTAAACCTGGTAAGAGGAATTATTCAAATAATATTGCAATCTTTCATGATAAGTTTGATAAACTTGATGAAATAAATGTAGATTATGATTATAGTTTATCAGAATTTATTAATACTGAGCATGATTTTACATGTAATATATATAGTCAAGAGTTAATCGATAGTCCAAGATATATGAAATATAGTTATTCATTAAATAATGATGGTTCAATAAGGGTCAAAAACGATTATAATGGATATTGTGTGATTGATGGAGATAATGGATATGTTGGATGTTTCGGAGAAGACTCGTATTCTTCCCATGGGAAATATCAAGTTACATTTGATAAAAGTTGTAGCACTTGGGTAGACCCAGAATTTCGTGATCGAGCGCAATAAAAGAGTTCATGCTCTTTTTTTTCTTTTAATCATCAAAATACTGTGTTATAATTAAAAATAGGTGAGAGTATGAAAAAGGGATTTACATTAATAGAGTTATTAGCGGTTATAGTTATACTTGCAATTATAGCTTTAATAGTTACGCCGGTAATATCAAACATAATAAATAATTCTAAGAAAGCAGCAGCAGTTCAATCAGCCTATGGTTATAAGGATGCGGTAAATAATGCTTATGCACTTTCTTTGCTTACAAATCAAGAAAATAAAATGGATTGTATATATTCTATATTCGGAGAAGCTATATATTGTCCAATGCCATATGGAGCAATGGAATCTTCATATGATATTGAAGTTTCTGGAAGTAAACCTACAGGCGGATACATGAAGTATGAAGATAACAAATTAGTAGATGCCTGTCTTTCAATAAATGGATATGAAGTTCAATACCATGATGATATATTTTCTGTAAATAGAAAAGGTAATTGTGGAGCTAATACTAAATACTATACATATTTTGGTGAGCCTGTTTATGACGCTGATGATATACCTTCTAATTGGGAATTTTATATAGGAGAAACTGATGGATTTTATTATGTTCCATATACTTCATATACTGAAGATCGCGGTGATTTAGAATTAGATGAATGTCTAAGTCATTTAGAGGAAGGGGCAGAAAATAAAGACGGGGATTCTGCTATATGTAGACATGGAGTTATTAAATATGTAAAAACTGTAGTAAAAGATTATCTAAGGGAATTCTTCCGAACTATGGATGAATGTGCTGAATATAAAGAAGAATTTGAAGGAGAATCAGATCAATATAGTACTATTACTAATGGTGTATGTGAAGCTAGAAATGACGCTTACTCTATAAAAGTTACTTTTAATGATGATCCAAATCCAGATTCAAGTCCTTTCTTTGGAACTGAAGCTGCATGTCAAAATCTTGCTAATAAAATTAAAAATGATTCATCTGATGTTGCCAGCGTAAGTTGTACTCTATATCCAGATACGATATATGTATATAAATTTGATGCTCTTTTTAAAAACGTAGAAGATATTAACGATATTGATAGATGCATTAATCATATAAATGAAAAAAAAGAATACGGTCTTATGTCTGATGGAAGTTGTGAGTATACTCAAGAAGAAACTCCTTATTATTCATTATATCGTTTAGGGGAAAGACATTATGATTCTTTTGAAGAGTGTATTAAAACTAATGATATGTGCTATAGAGATCCTAATCCTGAAAGTTATCATCAAAGAATGTTATTCTATAGAACCGGTGATAAGACATATAGCTTTAGCTCTATAGGTGATAATAGAGATACTGTTTTTAAAAACAATAAACAAAAACTTCAAGGTCTATGTGGTGAGATAGGTACAAACGATGAAAATGAGTTTGCATGCATGCTTAATAATAATCTAGTCGGTAGTTTATATGAAGATTATGCTGAAATACGTCAATACGTTGAATCTAACGTTCCATATGGGGTATGTTCTACACATTCAGGATGTGATGTAGATCCTAATGATGGAAGATGTCATGGACCACAATGTTAACTAAATAGGAAATCTATTTAGTTTTCTTTTGCTTTTAAATAAAGTAGAAGTATGGTATAATTAATTAGGTGATTTTATGAAAAAACTTATTATTACTAGTAGTATTGTTGTTTTATTAGATCAAGCTATTAAAATAATACTTTCTATATTTAATGTAGATAGTATTAATGTAATTAATAATTTTTTTAAAATTACTTTAGTACATAACTATGGAGCTGCTTGGAGCTTACTTAATGGATATAGATTATTTTTAATAGTTGTATCTATATTAGAACTTTTTATAATTTATAATATCTTTATTAAAAATCAAAAAGTTAAGAATGGTATAACACTTGGTATGCTTATAGGTGGTATTATTGGTAATTTAATAGACAGAATAATATATGGTTATGTAATAGATTATCTAGATTTTAATATATTTGGATATAATTATCCGGTATTTAATTTAGCTGATAGTATGATAGTTATTTCTATAATATTACTTATACTTTTTATAAATAAAGGAGATACTTATGATAGCAGAAAAAGAAGCCAAAAGAATTGACGTATTTTTAATGGAAGAATTAGATCTATCTAGAAGCAAGGTAGAAAAATTAATAAAAGACGGTCATGTCTTAGTTAATGGTAAAACAATTAAACCTTCCTATAGTGTTAAAATAGGTGATAATATAGAATATGAGATAGTAGAAGAAGATATGGATGTAATTCCTGAAGATATACCTTTGGATATCGTCTATGAAGATGATGATGTAATAGTTATTAATAAGCCAAATGGTATGGTAGTTCATCCAGCTCCTGGTAATTATCACGGAACATTAGTAAACGCTTTAATGTTTCATATGAAGAACCTATCTAATATAAATGGTGCATTAAGACCAGGTATCGTTCATAGAATAGATGCGGATACTACTGGACTTTTAATGGTTGCTAAAAACAATAAAGCTCATGAGATATTAGCTAAAGAACTAGAAGAAAAGAAAACTAAAAGAAAATATATAGCTTTAGTATGGGGTGTAATAGAAGAAGATACAGCTACCATAGATGCTCCTATAGGTAGAAGCGTTAAAGACAGAAAGAAAATGGATGTAGTAGCAGGCGGTAAAGAAGCTATTACTCATATAAATGTATTAGAAAGATATGAAGACGCTACTTTAATCGAATGTGTCTTAGAAACAGGAAGAACACATCAAATAAGGGTACATTTAAATTATATAGGCCATCCATTGGTAAACGATCCTATCTATGGCAAAAGAAAAATAATTGATTCAACAGGTCAGTGTTTGCACGCGAAAGAACTTGGATTTATTCATCCAACAACAGGCAAAGAAATGTTATTTTCATGTCCACTACCTGAAAGTTTTTTAAATATTTTAAATATGTTTAAGAGGTGAGTTATGAACGCACAAGATGAAACAGTAATGAGATTACTTCATTACTTTATTACTAAGAAAAATTATAATCCAATTATCTTACATGGAATCCAAAATGAAATTTGGTTAGAAAATTTAAATGAGGAATATCGTGTTATACGTATTGTATCAAATCATATTCATAATAATGAACAAATGAATTTCGATATGTTTAAAACAAAAAGAATTAGCAAACAAATTAAAGGTAAAACTTTAACGTTATCTTTAAATATGTTAAATATATATACTGATTTATCAGAAAATGTAGATTTAACTGAATATGATAATAAAGGCATGAAATGTATTAAAGTTGAAAATACAAATGATTTTAAAAAGTATAGTGAAATAGCAGGAATTGAACTATTGAATGTAGAAGCAGATCCTAAAAAAGGTATGGATCTATTTGTAAAATTATCATCTGATATTTCTAAAAAAACTGAAAAAGATGCGATTGAAAGTGAAAAAATATTTAAATTAAAAAAGCCTACTATTACGTATGCTTTAATAGCTATTAATATAATTGTTTTTATCCTTATGTATATACTTGGTAATGGACCAGACGGATATACATTGATTAAATTTGGCGCTAATAATTCAAGCCTAGTTAAAGATTACGATGAGTACTATAGATTAGTAAGTGCAATATTCTTACATGCATCATTAATTCATTTATTCTTTAATATGTATGCGTTATATATAATAGGACCACAACTTGAAAGTTTCTATGGTAAGATTAAATTTTTAATTATTTACTTATTAGGTGGAATAATAGGAAATTTATTTGCTAATATATTTGAAGCTAATACAATTGGAGTTGGTGCTTCTGGTGCTATATTCGCACTTTTCGGTGCATTATTATATTTTGGATACCACTACCGTGTATACTTGGGTGGAGTTATTAAAAACCAAATACTTCCAATTATTATATTTAACCTTTTATTAGGATTTATATATACTGGAATTAGTTCAGCTGCACATATAGGAGGACTTATTGGTGGTGCAATCCTTTCTATGGCAGTAGGTGTTCCAAATAAATCTGATAATGTAGAAAAAACTAATGGCAAGATAATTACTTTAATATTACTAGGATTCTTGATTTGGTTTAGTATATTTAAATAAGTCTTATGACTTATTTTTCTTTATACTAAAAGTTCCTAATATAAATAAGTAATATATGATTGTTTTAATATTGAATGTATGAACAAATAATATATTAAATATTAATAATATCAAGATAAATATTAAGCCTAATTTTAAACTATCTTTTTTATTAATATTGCTTTTTAAATTAAATAAAATAAGAAGTATAAATAAACTTAGATATTTTAATATATTAAATATTTTATAATTTATAATATCAAAGTAATTTAAGAATGTTAAAATAAACATAATAATTAAAAAATACATAATTATTTTACCTGCTGATTTAATAAGTTTCATATAATCACCAATAAATTATATTATCTTAGTATAACTAATATTACTATGGTAAAAATATAAATGGTGATATTATGTATTTTATAATTATATATAGAACAATATTTTTGTATATATTTATATTAATCTCATATAGAATTATGGGCAAAAAAGAAGTAGGAGAATTAAATATAATAGATCTTATAGTATCTTTTTCAATTGCTGAACTCGCTTCTATTTCAATTGAAAGTACAGAAAAATCCATATTTACTTCAATTATACCTATAACTATATTAGTACTACTTGAAATACTTCTAAGCTATATTGGAATGAAATCAGATAAATTTAGAGTATTAACAGATGGTAAACCAGAACTATTAATAAATAACGGTAAAATTGATTTTAAAATAATGAAAAAACTAAGATATACGATAGATGATTTACTAACTCAAATAAGAAGTAAAAATATAATAAGTTTGAAAGATGTTAAATATGCAGTTTTAGAAACTGATGGTAGTTTATCTGTATTTAAGGATGATAATTATCCATTACCACTTATAATAAATGGTAAAATAGACTATGTTACATTAAAAAATATTGGTAAAAATAAATATTGGTTATATAAAATACTAGAAGATAAAAAAGTTTCTTTAAAAAATATTTTTTATGCATTTTATAGTAATAATTTAGTATATATAATTACATTTAAAGATGTTTCCTAATAACTACAATATGATGAATAGTAACTATTAATATATTAATTATTGAAGCTATTATAATAGGATATATTCCTATTTTAAAATGTGATAATATGAATATCGTTATTATTCTAAATATTGTTCCAAGTAAGGTACCTAAAAATGCTTTGTTAGATAAATTAATTGCTTGCAAAGTAGTAGTTAAAGGCGCTTGTATGTAATGTAATAAGAAAAATATACTTAAAAATCTTATATAACTAGTACCTAGAGAAGTATTATATAAAATTTTTAATAACATATCAGGTTTTATAATTATGAAGGTAGTAAATAAAATACCAATAACAAGAGAATAAAATATTGCTTGATTAAGTCTTTTATATACGTTTTTACCTGATATATATTCCTTACTAATTATTGGTAATAAAGCACTTGATATGGCGTATGTGAAAAATGAAGGTAATAAAAGTATTGGCATAACATAACCATTAATAATACCATACTCATGAGTAATAAAGCTATTAGTATATCCATTATTGATAAGTACATTAGTAAGAATAATTGGTTCTAGAAAGTATCCTACATTACCTATTAATCTAGATAGGGTAGTAGGTATACCTATTTTAAAAGTATCATAAATATTTTTATAATTTATTTTGAAGTCTTTTTTATTTAATGTTATATTTTTAGGTAAAAATATTAGAAGAGTTAAGATAGAAGATAATTCAGATACTATATTTATTAAGATAATATATATTAAAGTTATATTTATACTTTTATTTAAAAAATAAGGTATACCTATTATGATAAGTAAAAATCTTACTATATCTTCTATAATATTTGATACTATATGTGGTATCATTTTTTGCTTTCCAAAAAAATAACCTCTCATGATAGAAGATATATCAATAAATGGAAGAACTAAAGACATTGCTATAATAGAATATTTATAGTCTATATTATGTAGTAATTTAAGTGAAATAAAGTCACTTAGAAGTATTACTATAATAATAATTAGTATATCAAATAAAAGAGTAATAGGAATAATACTGAAAACTAAGTTTTTATTATTTTTAGTATCTTCACTAACTAATTTAGATATTGCGGTAGGAAGACCTAAACTAGTAAGTGATATTAAAAGAGAAAATGTAGGTAATATCATCATATAAATACCAATATTATCGCCAAGTAATCTAGATAAGGTGATTCTAATAATCATACTAAGTATTTTAGTTAATATTCCTCCAATTAATAAGATAGTTGTCATTTTAAATAAATTATTTTTCATAACATATAATATGATATAGTTATATGAAATATGGCATTTAAATTAATCAATAGGTAAATTTTAAAAAAATAGCCAATTTGACATTTATGTGTAAATTTAGTATAATTTATATATCAATTGATGGCACATTATTCTAGTCAACTCTCTTTACTATGAAGGTGAAATTAAACCGTCACTAAAGAGCACATCTGTGAAGCTTTTGGTGTTTGCTTCTTACGCCCAGTCTGGGGTGAATGCTGAAAGATAGAATGCCGGGCGTCCGTAATGGCATACGTAAACGACCCTTCATTCGTGGAGACCTAACTTTGTGTAATACCTATACACTTTAAGTTGATGGATATTATACGAACTAGGATTAAACCTACTATGTGGGGAAACCTATGAGTAGCGTAGCTTGTCTTGAGTGGTTAATGGGGATAATTAATTATTTATAACTATCTATAGCTAAGATAATTATAAACGTCTTATAATTTGAAACACTAACTGCAAAAAAGAATAACTAGTAAATGTTGTTGAGGAAAGCTCCTAGAGTGTCAAAAATATAGGATTACAGTGTGTACTAAGTGGTGATCAAGCCATATAGTTAATATATTGTCATCTATAAAGGGGAACCGCTATACTGGTAACGGTATAGTAGATGATAGAGAAATTCTGCTTGACCTAAGTCACAAAGTTTACTATATTAAGCCAGATTGAAATTTTGAATTATTAAGAGCTTAGGCTCTTTTTAAGTTGAGGTAGCTATGGAAGAAAAAGAGATATTAAAAAGTATTAAAAAAGAAGAAAAAATCAATAAGAAAAAATATGATATAAAATGGATATTATTAGTTATAGTTATATCTGTTATAATTTCGATATTATTTTCATTGATATCAGAATCTATTATGCCTGATGTAAATATTATCGTAGGAATTATTGTTATGTTAGCATTTATATTAATAGGTATTATATTTGATATATTAGGTGTATCTGTAACAGTAGCTGATATAAGACCATATCATTCTATGGCAGCTAAAAAGATTAAGGGAGCTAAAACAGCTGTTTTCTTATCTAAGAATGCATCTAAAGTATCTTCAATATTTTGTGATATAGTAGGAGATATATGTGGTATAGTATCTGGTTCAGCAGGTGTTTATATTGCACTTAAATTAAGTAATATATTAAGTATAAATGTATTATTATCATCACTTATAATAACAGGTTTAATATCTGGTCTTACTATAGGTGGTAAAGCAATAGGTAAAGATTACGCGATAAATAATGGTACAACTATTCTTTATAGATTTTCTAAAATATTATCTTTTTTCAGAAAAAACAAATAGTTTATAATTACTTTACATTATAAACTATTTTTTGTGTCAAGTTAATTGAAAGTGCTATTTCGAATATGCTATAATGAAGATGGTGATAATATGGATACAAAAATAATGGAAACAGTAGAAAAAGAATTAAAAAGACAACAAGATAATATCGAGTTAATTGCGTCTGAAAACTATGTATCAGAAAGTATTTTAAAATTGCAAGGAAGTATATTAACAAATAAATATGCAGAAGGATATCCTTCTAAAAGATATTACGGTGGATGTGAAAATGTAGATGTAATTGAGAATTTAGCAATAGAATATGCATGTAAGTTATTTGGTTCTAAATATGTGAACGTTCAACCTCACAGTGGTTCTTCTGCTAATATGGCAGTATATAAAGCATTATTAAATCCAGGTGATACAGTATTAGGACTAGGTCTTGATGAAGGTGGACATCTAACACATGGATATAAAATCAATTTCAGTGGTAGAGAATATAACTCTATTAGTTATGGACTTGATAAGAATGAATTAATAGATTATGATGATGTTTTAAATAAAGCATTGGAATACAAACCTAAATTAATTATAGCTGGTGCATCAGCTTATTCTAGAACAATTGATTTTGCTAAATTTAGGGATATTGCAGATAAAGTGGGTGCATACCTAATGGTAGATATGGCACATATTGCTGGACTAGTAGCTGCAGGGCTTCATCCAAATCCAATGGAATACGCGGATGTAGTAACTTCTACTACTCATAAAACATTAAGAGGACCTCGTGGAGGATTTATCTTAACTAATTCAGAAGATATTATAAACAAAATTAATAAGGCAGTATTCCCAGGAATTCAAGGTGGACCTTTAATGCACGTAATAGCTGCTAAAGCCCAGTGTTTCTATGAAGCTTTACAACCAGAATTTAAAGAATACGCAAAACAAGTAATTAAGAATATGAAAGCTATGAAAGATGTATTTATTAAAAACGGATATCACGTTGTATCTGGTGATACTGATAATCATTTAATACTTTTAGATACATATTCTAAGCTTAAAATAACAGGTTTAGAAGCTGAAAACATTCTTGGTAGTATAAATATAACAGTTAACAAAAACAAGCTTCCAAATGACACTTTAAGTGCTAAAGAAACATCTGGAATTAGAATAGGTTCAGCTGCAATGACTACAAGAGGATTAAAAGAAGAAGACTTTATAGAAATCGCCAACATAATTATTGACGCGTTAGAAGGAAAGAATAATAATTTAAAAGAAAGGGTAGAAAGGATAACTAATAATTATCCAATATATAGGTGAGTTATGGATAAACTTATTAATGGTAAAGATGTAGCTTCGAACATAAAAGAAAGCATTAAAAATGATGTTAAAACATTTATGATTAAACCTTGTCTTGCTGTTATACAAATAGGTGATGATGAGGCTTCAAATATATATGTTAAAGCAAAAGAAAAAGCTTGTAATGAAACAGGAATATATTTTAAACATATTAAGTATGATGTAAACGTGTTAGAAAAAGAAATAATTAATAAAATTATAGAACTTAATAATGATGAATATGTAAGTGGTATATTATTACAACTTCCAATACCTTCTAACTTAAATGAACAAAGAATAATAAATCATATTACTTCTAATAAAGATGTTGACGGATTAAATGATATAAACGTTGGAAGATTAACTAATGGTAAAGATGGAATGGTACCATGTACTGCAGCTGGTGTAATTAAACTATTACAAGAATATAATGTAGAAATTGAAGGAAAAAATGTATGTATAGTAGGTAGAAGTAAATTAGTAGGTAGACCACTAGTTAGCTTATTTTTAAAAGAAAACGCGACTGTTACAGTATGTCATTCTAAAACACAAAATCTATCTGAATTTACTCGTAATGCGGATATATTAGTAGTAGCTACAGGAAATAAATGGTTAATTGGTAAGAAAGATGTTAAAGAAGGCGCTGTTGTAATTGATGTTGGTGTTACTAGAATCGATGGTAAAATATATGGGGATGTTAATACTGATGAAGTTAAGAAAGTAGCTTCACTTATTACTCCTTCAGTCGGTGGAGTAGGACCTATGACTGTTGCAATGCTTTTATCTAATACAATTAAAAGTTATAAGAAAATGAATAAAAATAATTAAGTAAGGAAAACGTTGATGAAAACATTAAAAATTATTTTAATTATAATTGTATGCATAATATTTGTGGTTTTATTAGATTCTATCTGTGCGAAAATATTTAATTCAAGTCCATTACTACATGTTAGAAAATATTATAACAATGAAAATATCAGATACGTTGATAATGGCTTGTTAGTTAAACATTATGAATATAGTAATTTAAAAAAACTTACAATCTTCGTTTGGCAGAGCATAACATATTAAGAAAATGAATAAAAATAATTAAAAATACTTGATTAAAACGTATATTTATGATATTATTAATATGCGTTTTGAAATGGCGAGGTAGCTCAGTTGGCTAGAGCATCTGGTTCATACCCAGCAGGTCGAGAGTTCGAGTCTCCCTCTCGCTACCATTTGAATGTAACTAACTAGAAATAGTTAGTTTTTTTGTGATATAATTAATAAAAATATATAGACATATGTGTCTAGTTATTGATTCTCGTTTTATGTCGTGTTAAAAAAGGAGAAGTAATGATATTATTTTAGTGAAAGGAGATAACATGGATCAAAGAAAGATAGGTAAATTTTTAAAAGAATTAAGAACTGAAAAGAAATTAACTCAAGAACAAATGGCAGAAAAGTTTTACGTAACCAATAGATCAGTATCACGTTGGGAAAATGGTAATAATATGCCTGATTTAGATATTTTGATTGAAATATCTGATTATTTTAAAGTTGATTTAAGAGAAATACTTAATGGTGAAAGGAATGATTTTGTGAATAAGGAAGAAAAAGATACTATATTAAAGGCTATTGATTATACTAATGATAAAGCTTTAAAATGTAATAAAAGAATAAGAATATGTAATGGAATTGCTATGCTTTTAGTTGCGGGTAATGTGTTATTAAAAGATAGTAGTTTATATACTGATATTAAAGCAATGCCTACAATTTTAGATGTTACTCAAGGAATTGCTATTGGAATGCTTCTAGTAGGGCTTATTATGTCTAGTAGATATGGTGCAAGTATAAGAGCTTTTAAAAAAAGATTATTTAAAAAAGAAGAAAAGATAGACTAATGTCTATCTTTTTTGCTTGTTCTTTGATTTACTTTTTGAATTATTTCAAATCCTATTTTCTTTTCTTCTTCATTACAGCTGTAGCGTGAAGTACTATAATATCCTAAACTTATTTGAGAATATGCTTTATAAAATATTTCACTTATTCTTTCAAGTTCATTTGTGTCAGTAATAGATTCTAAAACAACTTCACCAACATATTTGATTTTTTCTATGATCTTATCATTATATTTTTCATCTAAAGTAAAAGAAGTATCATAATTATCTCTTAAAGGGAATAATTCATTATATATGTTTTCAATACCTGAGTTCATAAATTCTTTAAAATCTTTACCATCATGTGGTAGGGGAATATCAAAGAATTTTAGTATTGGTAACATTGATTTCATTTTACTAAGTGATTTTTTATTATTGAAATTTGGTTTAATGTCATAGAATAATTCATATATTTTGATAAGTGTCTTCGCATCACTATATTCATTTACATTAACTAAATCAATGATGTTATAATCTATTAAACTAGCTATTTTATCTGCCATTTCTTTTGCTACTTTCTATCATTCTTTTGATATAGGATAGACCTTTTTCAACCTCATCTTTAGGATAATTTGTATATCTTGATATTATTTCTGCATCTGAAGATTTATAATATTGGAAATATAATATAGAACTTATCAATTTCATTTTGTAGTCAATATCACCATCTAGTGTATCCCTTAAAGCACTTATCTTTAAATTCATAGGATTTTCCATATCATTAGCTGCTTGTTGATAATATCTTTTATCGGTGACATAGTTTTGAACTGCGCCTAATCTTTTTAAAAATTTAATATCTTCAGTTAAATTAGTAGATATAGGGTAAGTGCTAGTAGGATTAAAATCAAAACTATACATGTTTCTATAAAAACCAATTTCCATTTTCTCTAAAACATAAATTAATTTTTGTAATCTGTCATGTGTTTTAGCGGCTTCGAAATCCGGAATATTTCTATAAAATATTTTATATGCATCTATAAGATCAGCTTCATGAGAAGAAACTGGTTTTGTAATAATTGTAGATGGAATCTTTCCAATACCAAGTGGTGATTCATAAATACATTCATGGCCAGTTATAGATAGCCTATATTTACCGCCTTGGCCTAATATTCTCATTAAAAAGTTAAATGGTCTTTTACCATAAAATCTTATAATTTCTCCTGATGAGTCCTTAACTTGATAACTAGCTTTATCAAAATTATCTTGCTTAATTTCTTTAACGTCTGTAAATTCAGTAGTTGTATCAAAATAATCAAGTAAGCTATTTACTTTCTTTACTTCAATACCAGCTCTACATGTATTTCCAAGTTTAAAACAACTTTTCTTTCCTTTAATTAATGTGTCATCGTTTAGTATATATTGACCGAAATTATAATTATATAAAACAACTCTACCATCAGCAAGCTCATGATAGAAAGCCGGTCTATTAGCCATTTTATTCGTGTCAATAAATCTTTCTAATTCTGTCATATAAAACCCTCCGCAAATATTATACATTAATTAATCTTTAAATATCAAGTAAAAATGATATAATAATTAAAGGAAGTGATAATATGATAGATTTACATATTCATACTAACTGTTCAGATGGCTTGTTAACGCCATATGAGGTTATTGATTATGCTTCTTCTAATGGTGTTAAGATAATATCGATAACTGGCCATGATACTATAGATGCATATACTGATGATCTTTTAAGCTACGCTAAAGATAAGAATGTTAAATTAATACCAGGAGTAGAAATATCTACTAAACGTTAACACAGATATTGATTTAAATGATATTATAAAAAATATTAGTCTTGATTAAAATATTTACTTTGATTGTTTTATATAATATAATATATACACAGCTTGGTGGTGATTTTATGGAATTTATAAAGTCTGATTATGAAAACATTATTAATGATTTTAATAAGCTAGGACAACTTAGTTATACAGATGATGATGATCATAACGGTATAGTAGACGAGACTATAGAACTATTTAAAAACACGTTTATTCCTTTAGAATTATGTTATAAAAAGACTTTATATTCTAAATGCCATCATGTTTTAGCTCACATCAATGATAGTACATATTGTATTAAATGTGGTCTTGACGATTCATTTACCGATGATCCTAATAGTTTTGTAGGGATAGATACATATGCTTGCTCAGATAAAGAATTTGCAATGGCTATAACGAGTCATATAATAAGACAAAAACCAACAATTGCTTCTAAGCAATTAGCTACTGAGTTTAACGAAACATTAGAAGATATTAGAAAAAATGAACAACCAAAATTTAGATGTCGCAAAAGATATTAATTATCTTTTTTTATGGGAGGTAGTATGAAAGAAAATTATCAATTAAAATTTGATGAAATAATTAATAATTTAGAAGGACCCAAAAGATTGCTTTTGCATTCTTGCTGTGCTCCTTGTAGTAGCTGTACTATAGAAAAATTAGCTAATTATTTTTATATTACAATTCTATACTATAATCCTAATATAGAACCAGAAGAAGAATATATTAAAAGAAAAAATGAACAAATTAGATTTTTAAAATTATTTAAAAGTAAATATCCTATTGAAATGATAGATTGTGACTATGATAATGATAAGTTTCATGAAGTAATTAAAGGGTTAGAAGCTGAACCAGAAGGTGGAGCTAGATGTGGTAAATGTTTTATGTTAAGATTAGATAAAACAGCTTCTATAGCCAAAGAAAATAACTTTGATTATTTTGGAACTACACTTACAGTATCACCACATAAAAATAGTGAGACAATTAATAAAATAGGTTCTATTCTAGAAGATAAATATAATATTCCATTTTTATATAGTGATTTTAAAAAGAGGGATGGATATAAAAGAAGCATAGAGCTTTCTTGTATGTATAATTTATATAGACAATGTTATTGTGGATGTCTATATAGCCTAGATGAGAAAAATAAAAGGGATGAAATGAAAAAATTGAATAATTAATTCAATTTTTTTTATTTACTTTATTGAAAAAATTATATATAATACTTGTTATAAAAAAAGGGGTTTTGTTATGGAATTCAAGGTAATTATATATGATAGTTTTAATTTGCCATATAATGTAGATATAGAAATAATTGAAAAGAAGCATATTAAAATGAATATTTTAGAAAACGAAAATAATGTTGGATATTTAATTGGTGCGATAAAAAGTGACAATATATTTAAGTTAAATTCTATATATATCTATAAGGAATATAGAGGTCGTAATATTGCTAGTGAAGTATTAAAAATTTTATATTCGTTGATTCCTGGATACACTATTGTAGGTCTTTTCTTACCATTTTCGTTAGAGGATGAGACTGCTGATATGTATGAGCTAGCAAATAATTTTTATAAGAAAAATTATTTTTCGCTTTCAAATAATATGCTTGTAAGACCTGTTCAAGAATATGAGTCCAGTTATGAGATTATTGGAGACAAATTAATTAAGAGGGTAGATTCATATGAAGGACAAGTTAATCCTATATTTAGATAAAGAAGGAAATATATTTATATAATCTACCAAAAAATAAACTATAGAAAAAAGGTTGAAAAAATGATAAGGAATTTTAAAATTAGTTATTTAGATAAATCAGATAAAAAATGTATAGGTAATATTGAAATATGTTGTGGTTTATATAGAATTACCATATTCAATTATCAAAATAAATTGGCCGGCGAATTATCTTTTTATTATAAAAATAATAAAGCTGAATTAAGGAGTATTTATTGTATGCAAAAATATAGGGGTAAAGGAGTAGGCTATACTTTAATTGGTATTATGGAAAGTATGGTAGTTAAAAAGGCAGAAGCTATTACAGGATTATTCGTCCCCAAAAACAACTACTTCGATGAACAAGTATTTGGAGAAGATCCTAACCTAAGAATTAATGTAGCTAAATTTTATGAACGAAATGGCTATCTTTTAGTTGATTCAAGAACTAATTCTGTTATTAGAAGCAGTTATCTAGATAGTGTAGATGAAAGAAATGTTCCAATATTTTTGTATAAGTCCACTAAAGGTATTGAACCTAGATTTGAATTTATGGGTGATATTTTATTCGATAAAAAACTATACGATATAAAAGATGAATACAAAATCAAAAAAATAGATTAAAAAGCATAGATATAACTATGTTTTTTTTGATATAATTAAGTAGGTGATAGTATGCTATATTTAATTTGTGGTGAAGAATATTTAGTAGAAAAACAAATAAATGATATAGTAAAATCTTTAAATGTATCTGATGTATCAAAATATGATCTTGATGCTTATAACTATAAAGATGTGTTAGAAGATGCAACTAGTTTTTCGATGTTTGGAGAAGATAAATGTATAGTAATTTATAATGCATTAATTTTTACAAGTAATAAAACAATGGTACCAGCTGAACCATTCATAGAGTATATTAATAACCCAAATCCTAATACTACTTTAATATTTGTAGTAGATAGTATTGATGAGAGAAAAAAGATAACTAAACTAATTAGAGAAAAAGCAAAAGTATATGAATTCGACACTAAGAAAAATACTTCTGATATAGTCCTAGATATGTTAGATAATTATAAAATGGATAAAGATGCACTTGATAAATTTATAGAATTAGTTCCGAATGATTATTATATGATTGAAAATGAAATTGAAAAATTAAAAACTTATAAAGATAATGATTTAAATATTACTTTAGAAGACGTTTTAAATATTGTAACTGATAATGTTGATGTATCGCTATTTAAACTTATGGATGCGATTATCGAAAATGATAAGGAAAATTCTTTAAAAAGATATAAAGAAATGATTCTTTATAATATGGAACCTATGCAAATAATTGTTGCGTTAGCTAATAAATATAGATTAATGTATCAAATTAAGACGTTGAAAAAACAAGGATATAAAGATAATGAAATAGCAAGCATGTTAAAACAAAATCCAAAATATATATATGTTTTAAATAGTATTTCAAACAAATATAGCAATAGTTATTTACTCAATGAATTAAAGGAATTAGCTAATTTAGATTATGAAATTAAAAGTGGTAAAATAGATGCTTCCTTAGGATTAGAATTATATATAATAAAAAAATAGACTATGTCTATTTTTCTTTAAACATTTTTTTAAGCTCATCGTATCTTTCTTTAAATTTCTTTTCATTGGCTGAACTTCCATTTAATTTTAAATATTCTTTATTTTTAATTTTATCTGGCATATATTGTTGTTTAACAAAATTTAAAGGGTAATTATGCGGATATAAATATATTTTAGAGTCAATCCTAATGGTATCTGGAATCGTCCCAGAATTGCCTTTTTTAATATCTTCTAAAGCCTCATCTAAAGCTACATGAGCAGAATTAGATTTAGGTGATAAAGCCATCTCAGTTACTATTACTGATAAAGGTATTCTAGCTTCAGGAAGCCCTACACGTTCAGAAGCATTAATAGCCGCGTCCACTTTAATTCCAATAGATGGATTTGCTAGACCTATATCTTCATAGGCTATAACCGTCATTCTCCTATAAATAGAATCTAAATCTCCAATTTCAATTAATCTGGCTAGGTAGTGAAGGCTCGCGTTTACATCACTTCCTCTAATGGATTTTTGAAAGGCGGATAATAAATCATAATGTTCAGATTCAGATGCGTCACCATATAAATTAGATTTATTGCTGATTGTCTTTAATAACTCTAAACTTATAATATGATCATTTGTAGAATAATAAGCAATTTCTACTAAATTATACGCGTATCTTAAATCACCGTTAGCTAATCTCGCGATATATTTAATCGCGTCGTCATTGATTGATATACCAGGAAGTACTTTATTCTTATTAATATTTTTTAAAGCTTTAACAACCTCACTATCTTCTAATGGCAATAATTCAAATATTTGACATCTAGATCTAATAGCAGGGTTAATTGAATGATATGGATTAGATGTAGTCATTCCAATTAAAGTAACAAGGCCATTTTCTAAATATGGAAGTAATAGATCTTGTTTATCTTTATTTAATCTATGAATTTCATCCATAACTATTACTATACCATTATAAAATTTAGCTTCTTCAATTACTTTATCAAAGTCTTGCTTATTATTTATAACCGCGTTTAACATACGATATTTAAGATTTAATTCATTTATAATAGCAAGGGCTAGGGTAGTTTTACCGATTCCTGGTTTACCATATAATATCATTGAAAACAACTTTTTGTTTTTAGTAATATTTCTAAGTATTTTATCTTTGCCAATTAAATGCTTTTGACCATATACTTCATCTATCGTTTTTGGTCTTAAGATATACGCTAAAGGTTCCATAATATCACCTAATAATATTTTATCATAAATTGCTTGTTTAATATAGAAAAAATAGATATAATTAAAGTGGTGATAATATGTTAGACTATAAAAACTACTTATTAATCGATAGACACTATAGCAATAATACTATAGCTAGTTATATGAATGATTTAAATATATTTATAAGTTATTTAGATAGTCTAAATATAGATTATCTAAAAGTAACAAGAGAAGATATATTAAACTATTTAAAAAGTATAAAAGATAAAAATGAACTTACTTTATCGCATAATATATCTGTACTAAGAAGTTTTTATAAATTCTTAATGTTAGAAGAAAAAATAAGTAAAAATCCAATGGAAAATATAGACTTACCAAAACTATCAAAAAAGCTTCCCAGTGTACTTACAGTAGATGAAGTAGATAAATTACTTAATATAGATTTAAATGATATGTATGACTATAGAAATAAAGCTATGTTAGAACTTTTATATGCATCAGGACTTCGTGTATCTGAACTTATAAATTTAAAAGTGGAAGATGTTGATCTGGAAAATGATCTTGTTAAAACATTAGGTAAAGGTTCTAAAATGAGGATTATTCCTTTTGGAAATTATGCTTTAGAAGCTTTAAAAAAGTATATATATGAATATAGAAGTGATTTTATTAAAAAAGAAGTATCTGAATATTTATTTTTAAATAATCATGGAAAGAAAATGACTAGACAAGGATTTTTTAAAATTCTAAAAGGTATTGCTTTAAAACAAGGCATAAAAAAAGAAATCTCACCACACACAATAAGGCATTCATTTGCTACACACTTACTTAATGGTGGAGCTGATTTAAGAAGTATCCAAGAAATGCTTGGACATTCTAATTTAGCTACTACTCAAATATATACAAATATTAGTAGGGAAGAGTTAAAGAAAAACTATCATGATACTCACCCACATGGAGGATAATATGAAAGAAATATACGATTTAATAAATATTGATTTAAAACCATTAGTTTTTGTAGGAGTATTTTTAATACTTATCATTATACTTTTATGCATATTAAAAGCTATAAAAGATCATAAAAGAAATAAATTAATAAATGAAATAGCTATTAAATTAGATGAAATAAATGAAAAAATAGATAGATTAATAAAATAATTATGTTATAATAGAATTGGTGATAATATGAAAAAGGTAATTTTATTTTTAATAATGTTTTTAATACCGTTTGGTGTTTTTGCTGAAACTAAATTAAAAAGTGAAACATTAAACGAAGTAATGGTATCAGAAGGAATTGAGTTTAATCATCCAAATTATAAAGAAGAAAAAGGAAAGGTAAATATTTATCTATTTAGAGGTAAAGGTTGTACTTACTGTAGAAGATTTTTAACGTTTTTAGAAAGTGTAACTGAAGAATACGGAAAATACTTTAATGTTGTTGCATATGAAGTATGGGAAGATGAAGCTAACAATGAGTTGATGGAAAACGTTAAAGAATTCTTAGGCGAGAAAAAAGATGGTGTTCCATTCTTTGTTATTGGTAATCAAAAATTCTTAGGATTTGGTGAAAAAGACGGAGAAAAAGTTTTAGAAGCTATTAAAAAAGAATATAATGTGAAGAAAAAATATGATGTTATAAAAGAAATGAGTAAAAAACATCTAGATAAAAACACTATTATATTCATAGTATTATTTGTAATTGTTATATCATATATAGTTGGTAATGAAATGGATAAAACAAAGATGAAAGACGCTATTGAAAAACTTACTATAACTAAAGCTGATATTCCACCTATTAATATTAATGAGAAAAAAACTAAAAAGAAAAAGACAACTAAAAAAGGTATGTAAATACCTTTTTTTCATATACTTTTATAGGTGATATTATGCCATTTATAATATCTGGTTTGGCTGCTTTATCTACATTTATAGGATCTATACCAATTCTATTTAAATATAAAAACATTAATAAAATATTAAACCTAAGTTTATCATTTGCTGCTGCTGTAATGATTAGTATGTCCTTATTTGATTTGATACCTGAAAGTATTAATATATTAGGTGTTAGTTTTGAATCTATATTGCATATATTGATATTTATAAATATAGGATTCATTATATCAAGTCTAATTGATAGAAATATACATATAGATAATAAATTATATAGAGTAGGGGTTATGAATATTATAGCCATTATTATTCATAATATTCCTGAAGGTATAATAACATATGTAGTAAGCTCAAATAACCTTAAATTAGGCATTACATTAGCAATTTCAACTGCCCTACACAATATTCCTGAAGGTATTGCTATATCACTCCCTATATACTATTCAAAGAAGAGTAGGAAAGGGGCAATGGTATATACATTTATATCTGGTATATCAGAATTATTTGGTGCTGTAATAGGTTTTATGTTTTTTAAAAGCATTAGTTTTATGCCGTATTTATTTTTAATAGTATCAGGTATAATGATATATATATCTTTATTTGAATTATTACCACAGGCTATCTCATATAAAAATATTAAAACCACATTAGTAGGTATTATATTAGGTATTATTGTAATGGCGTTAAATATATATTTGATAAAATAAAAAAGGAAACACAAGTTTCCTTTGATTGGGTAAATTTAATCACAATCATATTCATTAGAATTAGAGTTGCTAGATTTTCTTGCAGACTTTCTTGCAGATTTTCTAGCGTTTTTATTATTCTTTTTCATTTAAATCACCCAGTAATATTATTAACCATAAATAGGGAATTATACATTATATCTAAAATATAGAAGTTAACATAATATACATTATAGGAAATATATATTATTATTTAAGACTTATAATAATATTAGTTTTATTACCTCGATTTAATATACTATATTGTATATATTATTATATAAACTATATTAATTTAATATTTAAATTGAATTTATATTTATAATTATACGTATAATTAATTCTCAATTTAAAATATTAATTTCTTAATTTAAGATTGATAATCTATCGTATATAATATTCTAACTTTAAATTAAGATGGACAACTATACTACTTTTTATATCTCGATTCAAATTACAACACCCCCTCTTTTCATAAATTAATCAAAAAGGGGTTTTATCTTATTTTTCATGTTTCATATTTTAAATCGAGATTATTAAAGCTTAATAATCATACACCTCAATTTAAATTAATATTTTAAAAATATATATAATTGTTAATATAATCAGTATTTTAATATATAAATCCCCTACCAATAAATCTGATAGGGGGGTTATACTAGTTTGTAATCTTTCTAGATTCAATTTCAGCTATTTTTTGTAATACTTCTGATGAGTTTTCTGTAGTTACTTCAGTATATCCTAATTCTCTTAAAGCTTGGATACGAAGACTATTAAGTTCCATAGTACGGTTTAACATTTCTTCTTTTTTAGCTGTAATTTTTTCTTCGAATTTTTTATGTGAGGCAGCTAATCTTTCAGCAGATGCAGAGTCCCTATTATTATATAGAGTCATCGCACTGAACATAATACTTTCGAATACGAATTGTTGTTCTTCGTCAAACGCGAATTCCATAGGTCCTGTAAAACCACATGCTTTAGAAATATAAGCTAATATATATCTTGTCTCTTTAGATGAATTTAAAGATTGTAAGAAATGATATAAATATGTATATGTATTTAATCCTACATTAGTATTATCATCATCTTCTAATCCATCTTTAATTATTTCTACTAAATTAGCTAATAATTCTTTTTGTTTTTTACCTAAACCAGTATATAAATTACTATCAGAAATATCAGTTCTTACATTATTTTGAAATAGATTATTAATTCTATTTTCTACATTCATAATATAATCTGTATCTACCTTTATAGAATCAATTTCTTCAGCAGATTTAATACCTAATAAATTAAGTAATAAAACTTTCTTATCCTTTGGCCATTTATTAATATCATCCATATCTAAATAATTATAGATCATTTGTCTTGATACACCTAAATACTTAGCTAGTTTAACTTTTGAAATTCCAAGTTCATGTAATATGTCATTTAATTTATCCATCATATTATCACCCTTTCCAATTGTACTACCTATTATCATTTTAACACTTTTGTGTCAAATGTCAAGTGTAAATTAAAAGTAAAAGGAAATATTTATATATTTTCCCTCATTGAATAGCGCTTTTTAAAGTTTTAATCTACTCTTTTAATTTATTGATTAAAGATTATGGGGTTCATGGCAATTCTTTCTTACTTTCTCAATTGTTTTATTAAAGATTACATTATTCTTATTATAATATCTAATTTCTTCTTTAATACCACATAGTATAGCATTTAATTTCCAGACTAATTCTTTGTGTTTATATTCAATTATTCTTGATACTAAATCAACATCTTCATAAGAGTCTTTAATATCGTCACAATCTGCATAATATGTTTCTAATAACTCAGCTGTAGCCTTAGAAAGTCCTTTTAAATTCAAAAGTATATTTCCATAATCATTTTCATATATAACTATTTCTCTAGCTAAATATAGAGCTTCATTAGGTTCACTAGAGTTAAGTGCTTCACAAGAAGATTTATCCAACATTTGATATACAAATGTCTTAAGATAAGCTTCGTCATTCAATGTCTTCCTTATTTTCCAATCACCATTTTTAGTTTGCTTTAATATACCTCTAGTAAACAATGCTTTTGTTGTTACAACAAGTCCTTCCCTAGGATATACATACCAAGTGATGGGGTCTATATAACTAAAATATGGGGATCCATTTTTATTAGCAAGTTCAACTCTATTATAATCATATTCACTTCTATCAACTTTGAATTTACGATTATTTATTTCGTATGCATCTATATCAATAGCATCACTATCCATATCTTGTGAAACTGAGATGACACCCATTGGATAAGTTCCAAAAGAAACTACATATTTACCCCTTTTATCAGTGGGTGCCTCTGGTATTAATGGATTATAAAATTCTTGAATTTCTTCAACTACTTCATCTTCAATTACTCTGTCTTCTAAAGATACAACTTGTTTAAATATAGAATAAGGTATTACTAATAATTCATTATAATTAAAACGAGTTATTTCATCTCCTCTAGTATAATTAGTAAATTTTCCATCTTTATTTAACGCGATATCAGCCATATCACTACCAGGAACTTGATCTTTATATCCTAATAATTCTTTATCTTCTTTAGTCATATATCTAATATTTTTAACTAATAATCCTATTTTTTCATCTGTAGTTAATTTTTTCATATGCTTCATCTCTTTTCTTCATATACTTTAGTACTTATTCTTTGATTAGATAATCTTAGTCTTTTTTGCTTTTTATCTTCTATATTATTTACTACACCACATGTTTCAAAAAGCATACTATTATAATATCTAAAATCTTTAACTGGATTAGTTATTTTATGATCTTTAAGTTGATCTAAAATATTATTAGCGGCTTTTCTACATATTGCATTAGAATCATCTTCATATGGTTCTATCTCATTTTTAATCAAATCCCTAATATCATTAGCAATTGCTCTCCTAGCCTCTTTTAAAGCCTCAGTTCTGATTCTTTCATACATCATATTATCGTCTTTTGGTGGCTTTAATATACTTCTTAAAAACGTCACAAATCTAAACCTAAATTCAGTTATTAATTCATCTAGAGTTTTTGGTTCTATACCGATATCAAATTCACCTATATTAAATGATTCAACTATTTTAATAAGTTTTTTAATTTCTGATACTATAAAGTTAGTCCAAGCCTCAGCCCAACTAGGTGAATAAGGTAATATATCTTTCGCGAAATGTCTTAAATCTATTGATAAATCATCATCTAATTTATCATAGTTTTTTAATATATCTAGTAAGCGTCTATATTCATCAGAATAATCAATATATGTATTAATATTATCTAAAAGACTTAATAACTCTATTCTAAACTTTGTATATAGCATAGATGCATTATTATTAACTCCTAAATTCAAATTAGGAAGATTAGTATCTTCTTCATATGTTACACTTTCTCTAGAAACATCTAAAGCAATTTGATCTATACTTTTATTATATTCATCTATAATCTTTTGAGTATGCTTTAATATTTTATCTTTGCATGGACATTTATTAGCTAAAAGTCTTATTTTTAAAAGAATATCATCTATTTCAGAATCAATGCGATTAGCAGCAAGTAAGTTTTCTGTATTATAATCTATAATTGAAGGCATAAATGTATTTTTTAGATAATAACGTTTTTGAACTGGGATAACATGTTTTATCAAAACACTATCTGGGAACCAATAATCCTTACATTCATCCTTACAAAATAATCTTTTTGTTGTAACAACCATATCTTGTTTAGGATATACATACCACCAAATAGGTTGTACAGCTACATAATCACTTTCTATCTTTGCATATCCAAATCTAGCCATATCAAAATTATGGAAGAAATTATGTACATATTCATCATTAATTCCAAATTTAGTAGAATTTATTTTATATATGTGACTATATAGGCTAGACCATGGCGTCAATGGTATCATATGACCGCCATATATTACTTTTTCTTGAGGGAAGCTACCAAATTCGATTATAAAATGTTCATTTTCAACACCAGCATTAGTAGGTTCTTCTGGCAAGAAATTATTATCTATCTCTCTCATTCTTTTAATTTCAGATTCTTCTACTAAAATGCTATTAATATCTACTACTTCTTTAAATATCGAATAAGGTATTACTATTAAATCATCATATTTACTTTTTGAAAATGCACTATAACAATGTCCAGCAGAAGTACCACATTTATCCGCGATAAAACTTTGGGGTACAATTCTTTTATACCCTAATTTTTTTCTATCTTCTCTAGTCATATATCTTACATTATCGACTAATTTTTTAATTTTTTCATCAACTAATTTGCTGTTTTCCATAAAACCCCTCACTTGATGTTATATTATAACATAAATTATTAGAATAAAAAAGGAATAATTGCATTCCTTTATTACTTTATTTTTTTACTTTCTATTTTTTCTGCTTCAATAATTCTACGATCTATAGAACATTCAATTTTATATAATTGTATTAATATATTTGTATAATATTTTAAAGCTTCTAAGTCATCTATTCTAACAATATCATTATTATACGCGGAAGCCATTTTTTCTAATTCATTAATAGCTATAACTTCATCTTTTAAAGCGTTTGGTTTAATGAAATTAATTGTATTGGTAATAAGGATTTTATAGTTATCAACAACAGCCTTTTTTACCTTTGCTTCTTCATTTTCTAACAATGTTTCACTAGTATAGTCTCCTATAATATCTGCGCCATTCATATGCTTACATAAACAAAATAAAAACTCATTTAGTTTAATTCTAAAACTCATTTCTAATTCTTTTGTTGTTTTAGGTTCTAATCTTTCAATATCACTATCCAATATATTAGAATATTTATCAATTTCAGTTTGTTTAATTCTATTCCAAATATTTATAACTTCTTCATTATCATATACTTCAGGCAATATATTTTCTTCTAGATTTTTAATATCTTTATGTAATTCATCTTCAGGATAATTTCCTTTACCACTTAAAATATCTATCATTTGAATATATTCTTCAGCGTAATCTATAAGTGTTTTTAATCTATCTAGACTAGCATCTAATTTTAATTTAAAATCGTGTCTTTGAATATCTTTAACATCTAATTTAATTAAACCACTATGTAAATCTATTCTATCAAAACTTTTTTGGCTAGCTATTTTTTCATATTCAGATAAGTATTTATTATACGCCTTTAAATTATCTAGCATAGTATCAATTCTAATATTAAAGTTAGTTTCAATTGTATCAGCGTCTTCAAATACAAGTCCAGATTCTAAAACTTTTTCTTTTACGTCATCTAATTTTTCATTATATTCATCTATTATTCTATCTATAAGTTCTATTAAAGAAACATTATTAGTACTTTTGGCTAATGTCTTGATATATGTGATTTTCCATACAATTCTATTATTTATCATATTTTTTGTTTTGTCATCGAGTATACTAGTTAAAAAATCATTTTCTAAATAATCTTTAGGATTTCTGCTTTTATTAACTAATATATTATGTGTAACAGCTATATCAAGTTCAGGATATATATCCCACTTTATTGGCTCAATATTAAATGTATAATATATATTTGCATAGTCTTGAACACGGCCTATACGAGCGTCACACAAACTTTTATATATAGCTTTCGGGCTAACGCCATGTGCGACATCAAAAGTCATTCCATTTATTTTATACTTATCAGTACTAACATCATTATTTTCGCTGGCATGGCGATCAAGTTCTGTTTTATAAACGTACCTATCATTTTCTTTAACTATTTCAATGTTATTATGACTTTCCTTTTTAGCGTATGCAGGCATAAATAAAGAAATTATATCTTCCTCAGAAATGTGGCTGTCTTGATTAGTAGGAAAATGTCCAAACTCAATTTGTTTATCATATTCACCATCAAGTTCAACAACTTGTTTTAAAATATGATAAGGAATAACTATCAGACTTTCTTCGCCACTTAAAGCTATTCCATCATAAATCCCACAAAATAATTTTGTGTACTTGATACTTTCATCCCAATCAGAGTATATAAATCTTCTTAATCTATTAATACGTTCTCTTTCACGTACATCGTCTTTTTCTATATTACTTAAATAGGCAGTCAAAAAATCAGAATCGTGTTTTTTTCTAATTTCTTCGATGTTATCACGTATATTTTTATCTTTAACCTTTCGAATGCTATATGAATAAATTTCAGTCTCATCACTTCTAATATCACTTATATAAGTATTTAAGTCATCCCTATCTTTTCTATGAATTTCACCGTATATCTTATTTATTTCACTTTTAGTAATATATCTAATATTATTACGTAGAAGTCTTATCTTATCTTCTAAAGTTAGATTTTCATTTTTGTTAAAGAATTTAGGCCTCATACTATCACCATAATAATTATAACATAATAATTATAATAATAAAATAAAAAAAACTTGGTTATAAATACCAAAGTTTCTTACCATCTTTTCTAACTTCTTTAATAATACCACCTAGAATAACTTCTTCACCATCATAGACTACACAAGCTTGTCCTGGCGTTACTGCTTTAACATTATTATATTTAACTTCAATCTCACCATTATCTAGGTATTCTAAGGTAACATCATTATCTTTTTGTCTATATCTAAATTTAGCTGTACACTTTATTGGTTTTTTATCAGATATATAATTAACATTATCAATAATACATGAAGTTGATTTTAGATATTCATTATCATCACCTTCACAAACGTATAATATATTTTTATCTAAGTCTTTTCCAACTACAAATAGTTTATTACTATATCCTCCAATATCTAATCCTTTTCTTTGACCTATTGTATAATACATAAGTCCTATATGTCTACCTAATATCTTATTAGATTCAATGTCTACTATATCACCTGGTATATTAGGTAAGTAGTTTTTTAAAAATTGTTTGAAATTTCTTTCTCCTATAAAACATATGCCTGTAGAATCTTTTTTAGTAGCTGTAATAAGATCATATTTTTCTGCTAATTTTCTAACTTCTGGTTTAGGCATATCACCTATTGGAAATAACACGTTTTTAAGCTGATCTTTAGATAATTGAGATAAGAAGTATGTTTGGTCTTTGTTGTCATCTAAAGCTCTTAAAAGACGTCCATTTTCTATTCTCGCGTAGTGACCTGTAGCAATATAATCAGCACCTAACTTCTTAGCTTCTTTTACAAATGCATCAAACTTAATATATTTATTACACATAATATCTGGATTAGGTGTTCTGCCTTTTTTAAGTTCATCTAAAAAGTAAGTAAATACATAATCCCAATATTCTTTTACGAAGTCGATTCTATGAAGTGGAATATCTAGTTTTTTGCATACTTCTAATGCATCATTATAATCTTGTTCTTGAGGACATATATCATTTGTTAAAGTAGGATTTCCTAAGATATCATTATTAATATTAGCATCCCAGTTGCGCATAAAAAGACCTATTACTTCATAACCGGCTTCTTTAAGTTTAATAGCTGCAACTGATGAATCAACTCCACCTGACATACCTATAACAACCTTCATAAAATCACTTCCTTTCGATGATATTATAACACTATTACATGATTTTTGAAAGTATTTTAAATATATATGGCATTATATATGTATTATAAAGACTAGTTAATATTATACCTAACAAAACTACTAAAAATAAATGTTTATTTAAGGATAAAGTTTCTTTATAATTTATAGTTTTCTTTTTATAAAAAGATATAAAAATTTTAATGGAATATAAAACCATAAATATAGATAAATATAGTATTAATATAATATTTATAATATTATGAGGAAATACATAGAAAAAACTATAGATTATTCCTTTAAATGAATACATTTTAATAAGACCTGATATAGTAAGTCCAAATGAAAATACTTTTAAAAAATACAAAAATATTATTATTGGAAACCCTATAATAGATAGACTTAGTATCCATATAACTATAATATGGCCTAAATTAATTAATAATTGGCTATTTAAAGAAGATAAATAGTTAACATTACCATTTATAGTATTTTCTATAAACGTCTTTATAGAGCTATTTAAACTATTAATATCAGCCTCCTTTAATACATTTATAAATAAACTTCCTGATATTAATGCGATTAAACTAATTATTATAGATACATACTTAACCTTTTTACTAAGTCTATACTTGTCCATATTATCACCTATTTAAATATATTAAATAATCTTAGTAATATTCCATTTTTTAATATTTTGTTATATAATTATTTTGGGTGATATAAGTGAGTAAAAAAGCTATGAAAAGAGTTACTATCTTTTTCTTAATAATTATGATGGCATCTGTAATTGCCTCTTTGGTATTTGCACTTTAAAAAGAGAACTTTATAGTTCTCTTTTTTTAACAACAAATTTAGCAACATTATTAGTAATTCCAATAAGTTCTACTGTAAAACCATTTTTCGAAGCTAATCTTATAATAGCTGCAGTAAGCATATAATTACTTAATGGATTACCATTTAAACTAGATGTGAATGTATCATTTAGTGAGCATAGTTTAATAATACCATCTTCTATTTTTTGTTTTAAATTTTCATCAATACTATTTATATATGCATATGATAACATTTCAAGTACTAATTTCTTCTCTAATACATCCTTTTTAGATGTTTTAATATATATATCATTTCCATTTTTAATAACCCAGAATTCTCTGATATCATTTTTAGCATTATATTTAGAATAAATTGAATATATTTCATTCATCCTAGCGGCATTTTGAGTCGCGACTTGTTCTCTGAAATATGCCCAAGATTGTTCTGTTACTTTATTATTGATTGGCACTGTATTATTAATTAAAGAAGCATAATAATAACTTTCCTTATTTTCTTTTGTTAATTTTAGATTAATATAGTTAGAACCTAAAAATCCTTTTAGAATTTCATCTCTAACAACTTTCCTTTTATCTAGTGGGACACTATTAATAAAAGGAATATATAATTTATTAATCACGCTATTGATTAATGAAAATTTCTTCGCATCAATTAATTTTCTTAATACTTCTTCATTTTTATATTTTTCAGTTCTTAATGTATTAATTAAATGCTTAATTAAAGTCATTTTAGTATTTATTTTATCAAAGATATTCGCATCTACTGATAAAGAATACATAGCAACACATAGGCTTTTATCATGATTAAAATATGTAGATAATATATTTTTATAACCACATATAGCAGATATCATACGCATAATACCTTTATTAAATGAATAATCATCATCAAAATTAGGTGTTATATAATTATTTATTTCTTCTGAAATAATTTCTGATATTGCATAATCAATACCGTCACCAGTATTTGTTCTTACTCCAACTCCTTCTATACTAATAGGAGCCATATTTTCATATTTAACTTTAATAGACGCTGCGCTTACTAATATACGAGTTATCTTATTAGTTAAAATATCTTCATAATCTGGTTTAATATAGTATGTATCTCTTACTATATTAAAATATCCTCCACCTATTACTACTTTGGCAGGAGTAATTTTTCTATTTTCTATTTTTGGCAATGTAGTTTTGATAGTAGTATCATCGCCATCTATAATAAAATCATTATATAAGCTTAGATTAAAAGCGATTTTATTCACGTTTATATTTGTTCTGGATATATAGTTAATTACACTTTTCTTTATGTTAGTTATATATTCTTTATTAAAAATATACTCATTCATATATATTTAAATACTTATCTATTAATATTTTATTAATATCTTCATCAACTAACATATATGTATATTTATTATTAAATGTTCTTGTATACGCGAATACTATTTTATCATCTTCTGTTATGAATTCTGATACAAGACCATATATTTCATCTTTAAATGTAGCTAATTTTATATATCCATTCATATAATCACCACTATCTATATTAATTATATCATATTTTATTTTTTATTTATAGAAATATTTATTAAATCTATATTCATTTGATATAAGAAATTAAAAAACCTTAAAATTCCTGCTTTTCTGCTTAATTTAGTAATACCACCTGATATTATAATATCTGTATTAAATCTTTTTAAATATCCCCTACCATTTTTATAAAACCATTTTTTATCGGGAGATATAAGTAAATTATTTGTCTTAACAAAATTTGGTAACATCCCATTATGCGTATGGCCAGATAAAATAAGATTAATCTTATCATAATTAACTATTTTACTTAGGACTTCTTCTTTTGATACATATAAAGGATTATGTGAAATTAAAATATTATAAGAATCATCTAAATTATTAGTAAGATTACTTACTTCTTCAATAATTTTATCATCAAAATTACCCTTTAATGTTTCAAAACTTTGAGTATAACCAATAAAATTAATGCCGTTTTCCTTAAAAGAACTATTATCTAAAAATACTACATTATTCATATGTTTTAAATTTTCACAAAATAAATAAGGATATGAAAAATTATCTTTAAATGTAGATATATCATGATTTCCTAAACAAATTATTACTTTAGCTATATTAGCTAAATCCTTAATAAAACCATATAAATATTCCATATGTTTATTTAAAGATACTTCAGTATAATCAATAATATCTCCCGCGATTATTATATAATCAGGTTTTTCATTCTTAATAATGTTTACTATTTTATTAAGTTTTTTTATATTAAATTTTTCATAAAAATGTATATCAGATATTAAACATAATCTTTTATCTTTTCCTAAAAAATATTTTTTAATCATATTATCACCATACTAATTATATACTATTTTTTGAATAAAAAAAAGATAGACTAAACAGTCCATCTCCAATCTCTAATTTCTTCCATATCAACACCATGTTCCCTGATATATTGTTTATGCATAACTAATTTATTTTCCATTAAAGTATATAAGTATGCCCCATCATTGCCTAGACTTGGAAGCATCATTATTGCCTTCATTACTATATGGAATCTATCAATACCATTTAAAACACGCATATCAAAAGGTGTCGTAATAGTACCTTCTTCAATATATCCAGCAACATACATATTTCTATTATATCTTTCAAACGTTAATTCATGGATTAATGTAGGATAACCATGGAATACAAATATAATAGGTTTGTTTCTAGTAAACAATAGATCATATTCTTCATCCGTAAGCCCATGTGGATGTTTATTTGAAAGTTTATATAAATCTACTACATTAATATATCTGATATGAATATTTTTAATATATTTTCTTAAAATATCACATGCCGCGATTGCTTCTAGAGTTGGTGTATCTCCACAAGACGCGATTATAATATCTGGATCATTTCCATCAAATGTAGATGCGAATTGCCATATACCAATACCTTTTGTACAATGTACAACCGCTTCATCCATAGTAAGCCATTGATAAGATGGATGTTTAGATGCAACTACAATATTTACGTAATTTCTAGAACGAACCATATGGTCAAAACAAGAAAGCAAACAGTTAGTATCAGCAGGTAAATACATTCTTACAACATCTGCTTTTTTATTAGCCATATGATCTAAGAATCCCGGATCTTGATGAGTATACCCATTATGATCTTGTTGCCATACGTTTGAAGATAAGATAAAGTTTAGGGACGCAATATCATATCTCCAAGGTAGGCCATTACATATTTTTAACCATTTCGCGTGTTGACTTGCCATAGAATCTACTATACGGATAAATGCTTCATACGATACAAATACACCATGTCTACCGGTTAATAAGTATCCTTCTAGCATTCCTTCACATACATGTTCAGATAAATAAGAATCCATTATTCTTCCATCTTTAGCTAAAGAAACATCAGTATCTTTAATATCTCTAAAACTTCTATTAGCTACTTCAAATAATTTATATAATCTATTAGACATAGCTTCATCTGGAGAAAATAATCTAAAATTAGAAGGATTTTCTTTATAAATGTCTCTTATAAATCCAGATAATTCTAACATATCTTGAGCTTTAATAGTTCCAGGCGCGGGAACAGAAACTGCATACTCCCTAAAATCTGGAAGTTTTAATGTCTTTAATAGAATACCTCCATTAGTATTAGGATTAGATCCCATTCTTTTATTACCTTTTGGTATTATAGAACGTATCTCTTCTTTTAATTTACCAAATTGATCAAATAATTCTTCTGGATGATAACTTCTTAACCATTTTTCTAATATTAGTAAATGTTCATCACTTTCCATACTAACTGGAACTTGATGGGCCCTAAAACTTCCTTCAATAGTATTTCCATCTACTTCTTTAGGACCAGTCCAACCTTTAGGAGTTCTTAAAATAATCATTGGATAATATACTTTATCTTCTTTTGTTTCTTTAATACTTTTAATATCTTTAATTACCTTATCCATAGTATCTGCCATTAATTTATGCATCTGCATTGGATCGGATCCTTCAACAAAATAAGGTATATATCCACATCCTACAAAGAAGAATTTTAACTCTTGTTCACTCATTCTACCAAATACAGTAGGATTACTTATTTTATATTCGTTTAAATGTAATATTGGTAATACAATACCATCACTTTTTGGATTTATAAATTTATTTATATGCCAAGAAGTCGCGAGTGGGCCAGTTTCAGCTTCACCATCTCCAATAACACAAGCAGCTATTAAAGTAGGATTATCTAGGACAGCTCCATATGCATGTGCAAGACTATATCCAAGTTCACCACCTTCATGAATTGAACCAGGTGTTTCTGGTGCAGCATGACTAGGTACTCCTCCAGGAAATGAAAATTGTTTAAATAATTTTTTTAATCCTTTTTCATCTTCTGAAATATCCGGATATATCTCACTATAAGTCCCTTCCAAATAAGTATTCGCTATTAAAAAGTTACCACCATGTCCAGGTCCAGATATATATATCATATTAAGATCATATTTAGTAATTACCCTATTTAGATGAGTATATATAAAATTTTGACCAGGTACAGTTCCCCAGTGACCAACTATCTTTTTCTTTATATCTTCTTTTCTTAAATCTCTTTTTAAAAGTGGATTATCAAGTAAATATAATTGGCATGCAGATAAATAGTTTGCAGCCCTAAAATAGGCATCTAATTTTTCTAATTCATTCATATAGCCATCCCCTATTCTATTAAAATTATATCATATTAAGATAAAATAAAAAAGAGTAAATATATTACTCTTTAGTTTTTAATTTAGGATTATTTTTATCAAAACCAAAATATTTTTCATAATGTGAATAATACCAATTAAGATAACTATCGCTTAATCTAATTCGTTTTCCTTCTTCTGGTAATGTGTCAAATTTAACTCCAAAAATTCTTGTATAATATGTTAAATAATCTAAATTATATATGGCATTTTCTAAATAATCTTTATCAAGCCCATATTCTTTAAAATTATGATCATTTGTCATACCAAAGTCAATTAATGTTTGAAGCCTATATATTTTTTCAAATACTTCCTCTTCAGTTAAGTTATCTAACTCTTCTAAATTAATTGTAGTAGTTATACCATATATTTTTGTCATACCATCACCAATTTCATTTTAACATCCATACATATTAATGTAAAGAATTATTACATATTTAAAGCATCAAGTTTAACAAACTCTCCATCATATAAACTATACATATATTTATCAATTATCATAATATTTTCTTCATTCATATATAAAGATATTATAATCTTATGAGTACCAGATGCGTTGTCTTCAACAACACCGGTTAAAATATCATTAATATTATCTCCATAAGAAGATATAATATTACTTATATTTTCACCATCAATCGAATAAAACATAGCTTTGGTATCATCATAAGTTAGTTCGTACCCTTGGCCAAACAGATTACTTAACATATTATTTCTTTTATCATAATCATCTATATATTCGATTTTTTTGTTGATTTCAGAAGAATTTATAAATATTTTCATTGATTCTACATAACTTTTTGTTTCTATACAGCCAGAAAAATCTTTAACACATTCATCGATGTTGTCGTATGTTTCCGATATATTTTGATAGCCATAATATTCTGTATCAATAGGCGACTCATTCAAATATTCATATGAACAAGAATTAACTGTCACACTTGGTGTGTTCATAAATGATTTACACGTATAATTTTCTTCAAAATTCATGAAATGAGCTTGCGTCTTAATTTCTACAGTATACCCTTTATTTGACCCACAAATATCATTATTAGCATATTGACAAGCTCCTTTACTTGCATATACTGTATGAAAATCTTTTGCCTCTTCACCTTGAAGTATTGTTCCATTCTCTAAAATAACAATCTCATCACTTGCGTAATAATAACCATTATAAGCAATACAAGTAGTCGTAACTGATATATTATTATCGTTAAACTCAGATGCAAACAAGTGCTTATTCATTTCACATTCATCCATAGAAGCAAAGTTACCACCATAGGTTTTAAAAGATAAATCCATACTCGTAACAATATCACAAGAAGTTATTTGTCCATTAATTGATTTTAAGTTATTGATTTCACTACAAGAAGATATGTTCTCAGTATTGTTAGAAGCATCATAAATCTTTTCATAATTTTTTTCAAAAACATAAACATCTCCAAATTCACACTTTTGATTAGATGAAGTTAGTTTATTTTGGCACTCTTCTTCCGTCATAAAATAATTATCGGGTATATTTTTATTTGAAGTAAATAACAAATATTTATTAGTTAATTTTCTACATATCAAATTAGAATTATTATATTCATTAATTCTTTGGCACTTTTCCTCACTAACTATTTCATTTTCTTGCACACCTAACAATACATAATATTTTCCTTGATAAGTTTGTTTTTCATAACATGCATTTCCATTTAGCTCACAGTCACGCATAGAATCATATTTATTTCCAAGTCCTGCTTTCGAATTAATAAGTCGATAAAATGGCATATATAGTTTTTTCTGATCACCTAATACAGTCTCATAATAAAAATCCCAGTCTGAAGGTATTTCTGATTCTTTATAAACAATATTACTCATATTTCCTTCATTATCAAAAGTATAATAATATGTAAAAGAAAGATTTTTACAGTTTCCTTTTCCGTTACTTATAAACTTGCTGTCGATATATCGTACTTGATATCCATCTATTACTAAACATGCATCTTCTAATTCACCTTTTACATAACGTATATATCCACCCGTTGGTTTAATACCACCAATATTTAGTTCAAGTGTAGTAGTGCCTATTAACTCATCACCGGAAATTGCATATTCACCATCTAATTTATTACCAGTTAATAAGTTTTTAGCATAAATACTATCTACAGACTCTTTATATCCATACGCGGATAAAATAGCACCTTTAATCTTTTCATCTTCAATAATATGTCCTACAACTGGAGTAACTATAACCGCGATTATTGAAAGTACTACTACAACTGCTAAAACTTCAACTAACGTAAAACCCTTCTTCATGCGACCACCTATTCTATATACATTATACAATAAAATAAAAGCAAAAAAAAGAGCCTAAGCTCTTTTTAGTCTAATAATTCTTGTTCTAATGCTTCTAATGGTTCATCTGTCATTGGTTTAACTTCTAATTCATAATCAGTATTTAAATATCTTCTAGCACCTGTACCAGCAGGTATTAATTTACCAATAATAACGTTTTCTTTTAAACCTTGTAGATGATCTACTCTACCATGAATAGCAGCGTCAGTTAAGATTCTTGTAGTTTCTTGGAATGACGCAGCTGATAAGAATGAATCAGTTTCAAGTGAAGCTTTAGTAATACCTAGTAATACTGGTCTACCAGTAGCTGGGCGTTTACCTTCAAGAATTAATGTTTTATTTTTCTCAGTAAATTCATTTAAATTAACCATTGTACCTGGTAAGTAATATGAATCACCAGAGTTAACTATTCTAATCTTAGAAATCATACGTTTTGCCATAATTTCAACGTGTTTATCAGAAATATCAACACCTTGACCACGGTAAACTTTTTGAATTTCAAATAAGATATATTGTTGAGCAGTAATAGGATCAGTATAAGCAAGTAATTCTTTTGGTGAAATAACACCTTGAGTTAATTTTTGACCTTTCTTAACCTCATCATTAACCGCTACAGCAAGTCTAGCACCATAGTTAGTTGTATGTTCTCTTGTTTCAACATCATTTTTAATGTAGATAGTATATTTATCTCCACCAGCCTCATCAATTTTAGATACAACACCATTGATTTCAGCAATAGTAGCTTTACCTTTTGGTTTACGAGCTTCGAATACTTCTTGAACTCTTGGTAAACCTTGAGTAATGTCGTCTCCACCAGCAACACCACCTGAGTTGAAGTTTTTCATTGTTAACTGAGTACCTGGCTCACCAATTGATTGAGCAGCCATAATACCAACAGCTTCACCAAGTTCAACTACATGACCTGTTGCTAAGTTTCTACCATAACATTTTCTACATACACCATGCTCTGTCTTACAAGTTAAAACAGTTCTAATTGGTACTTCTTTAATACCTTTTTCTAAGATCTTATCTGCGATTTGTTCAGTAATATATGTATTTCTTTCATATAATACTTCTTTAGTCTCAGGATCTAGAATTGGTTTATTAGTATAACGTCCTACAATTCTATCACGAAGTGATTCAATTATAGTACCATCTTTTTCGTTTTGGAATTCTGTTACTGTAACACCTTCTTGAGTACCACAGTCATCTTCTTTAACGATGATATCTTGAACAACATCAACTAAACGTCTTGTTAAGTAACCAGCATCTGCAGTTTTTAAAGCAGTATCAACCGCACCTTTTCTGGCACCGTGTGTTGCTAAGAAGAACTCAGACACTTCTGCACCTTCACTGAATGAAGATGTGATAGGAATTTCTACAGCCTCACCAGTAGGTTTCATCATAAGTCCACGCATACCAGCCATTTGGTTGTAGTTACTCATGTTACCACGAGCACCTGAATCAATCATAATTGAAATTGGGTTATCTTTATTATTCTTAATAATATCAGCAAGTTCTAAGGCAATCTTATCTTTTGCTTTATTCCATGTTTCAACTACTTTTTCATAACGTTCTCTATCAGTAATTAAACCACGTTTATATTGTTTTGTAACTTCTTTAACAGCATTGTTAGCTTCTTCGATGATTTCTGGTTTATTTTTAGATGGAATAATATCTCCAATACCAATAGATATACCAGAAATTGTAGATTCTTTATAACCTAAATCTTTCATCTTATCAAGCATAACAGATGTTTCAGTAGTTTGATATCTTTTATATACTTCAGCAATTAATTTCTTTAATACTTTTTTACCAAATGGTTTTTGTACTTCCATCTTTTCAATTGCTTCTTTTATGTTAGTACCCATTGGTAAGAAGTATTTTGCTGGAGTAGCTCCAGTAATATTCGCATCAGTTCCTTCATTTACATATTGGAAACTATCTGGGAATATTTCATTAAACTTAATTTTACCAACTGTTGTAATTAAATATGATTTCATATATTTATCAGGGAAAATTTTATGTTTAAATGATTTAACTGGGATAGCTATACGAGAATGATATGTTACTTCTCTTCTTTCGTATGCCATCAATGCTTCATTAGGATCTTTAAATACTCTACCTTCACCCTTACTACCAGCAATTTCTTGAGTGATATAGTAGTTACCTAAGATAATATCTTGTTCTGGAGTAACGATTGGGTTACCATCAGAAGGTTTTAAGATATTATTTGCACCTAACATTAATACTCTAGCTTCAGCTTGAGCTTCTTCAGAAATTGGTACGTGTACAGCCATTTGATCTCCATCGAAATCGGCATTGAATCCAACACAAACTAACGGATGTAATCTAATAGCTTTACCACTAACTAATTTTGGTTCGAAAGCTTGAATACCTAATCTATGTAATGTAGGGGCACGGTTAAGCATAACTGGATGCTCCTTAATTTTTTCTTCTACAATATCCCAAACTTTTGGATCTTGATTTTCAATCATACGTTTAGCAGCTTTAATATTAGAAGCAAGTTCTTTTTCAATTAAGCCATTAATTACATATGGTTTGAATAATTCTAAAGCCATTTCTTTTGGAATACCACATTGATACATCTTAAGACTCGGTCCGATAACGATAACTGAACGTCCAGAATAATCAACACGTTTACCAAGTAGGTTTTGTCTAAATCTACCTTGTTTACCTTTTAACATACTAGATAAAGATTTTAAAGGTCTATTACCTGCTCCAGTAACGTTTCTTCCACGTCTACCATTATCAAATAATGCATCACATGCTTCTTGTAACATTCTCTTTTCATTTTGAATGATGATTGAAGGTGCACCTAATTCAATTAATTTTTTCAAACGGTTATTTCTATTAATAACTCTTCTATATAAATCGTTTAAATCACTGGTTGCAAATCTACCACCATCTAATTGAATCATTGGTCTTAAATCTGGTGGAATAACAGGGATAGCTGTTAAAATCATCCATTCAGGTTTATTTCCAGATTCTAAGAATGCATTTAATACGTCTAAACGTTTAATTAATCTAACGCGTTTTTGACTATTAGAATCTTTAATTTCTTCAATCTCTTTTTTGATTTCAGCAACTTCTTTTTCAAGATCTACTTGTTCAAGTAATTCTTTAATTGCTTCTGCACCCATACCTACTCTAAATGTATTTCCATACTTTTCATAGTAAGCACGATACTCTTTATCAGAAATTGTTTGTTTTTTCTCTAAAGGCGCAGGTCCTGGATCTAATACTACATAACTTACGAAATATAATACTTCTTCCAAATCCCTTGGTGACATATCAAGAACAAGTCCCATTCTTGATGGTACACCCTTAAAGAACCAAATATGAGAAACAGGAGTAGCAAGTTCGATGTGTCCCATTCTCTCTCTTCTAACTTTAGAAGTTGTAACCTCTACTCCACATCTATCACATACGATATTCTTATATCTTAATCTTTTATATTTACCACAAGCACATTCATAATCCTTAGTTGGACCAAATATCTTTTCACAGAAAAGTCCATCTCTTTCAGGTCTTAATGTACGGTAGTTAATAGTTTCGGCTTTTTTAACCTCGCCATGACTCCATTCGTGGATTTTTTCTGGTGACGCTATAGCTATTCTAATACCTTCGAAATTACTCGCTTCCATCTATAACATCTCCTTCCATCATAAAGTCTTCATCTTCTTCATCTTCAAATTCATCGTCTTCAAATTCATCATCATAATCTTCTTCTAAATCTTCTTCATCATCTAAAATTTCATTTTCGATTAGATCTTCAGTTACATTAGTAACTTCATTATCTTCAGATTTATTCTCTTCTTCTTCTAATTGATCTAATGATAAATATTGACCATTGTTATTTAATACAGATATATCTAAGCCTAAAGCTTGGAATTCCTTAATTAATACTCTGAATGACTCTGGAACTGATGATTTTGGTAGTGGTTCACCTTTTACTAAGGCTTCATATACCTTAACACGTCCTAATACGTCATCTGATTTAATTGTCATCATTTCTTGAAGTACATTTGCAGCACCATAAGCATATAATGCCCAAACTTCCATTTCTCCGAAACGTTGACCACCAAATTGAGCTTTACCACCCAAAGGCTGTTGAGTAACTAGTGAATAAGGTCCAATAGATCTTGCATGTAACTTATCATCAACCATGTGGTTAAGTTTGATAAAGTACATAACACCTACTGAAATCTTATGATCAAATGGTTCACCTGTACGTCCATCATAAAGTGTTACTTTACCATCTTCACTCATTCCAGCTTCTTTTAATGCATCTATGATTTCTTCTCTTGTTGCACCATCAAATACTGGAGTAGCAACATAGCATCCTAATTTCTTAGCAGCTATACCTAAATGCATTTCTAGAATTTGTCCTAAGTTCATACGTGATGGAACTCCAAGTGGGTTAAGTAAGATATCTACTTGTCTTCCATCTTCCATATATGGCATATCTTCTTTTGGTAATACAAGTGATACAACACCTTTGTTACCATGACGACCAGCCATCTTATCTCCTACACCAATCTTACGTTTTTGAGCTATATATACACGAACAATCATAGATACACCTGCAGGAAGTTCGTCTGAATTTTCCTTAGTGAATATCTTAACATCATGTACTATACCTTCTCCACCATGTGGAACACGAAGTGATGTATCTCTAACTTCTCTTGTTTTTTCTCCAAAGATTGCATGTAATAATTTTTCTTCTGATGTTAATTCAGCCATTCCTTTTGGTGTTACTTTACCAACTAGGATATCATCATCTTTAACTTCAGTACCAATTCTTACAATACCTCTTTCATCCAAATTTTTACGTGATTCTTCACTAACATTTGGAATATCTCTTGTAAACTCTTCAGGTCCTAATTTAGTATCTCTACATTCAATTTGATAATCTTCAATATGAATTGATGTAAATACATCGTCTGATACTAATCTTTCATTTAATATTACGGCATCCTCATAGTTATAACCATTAAAGTTCATGAAGGCTACTGTAACGTTTTTACCTAAGGCAAGTTCACCCTTATCTGTTGAAGGACCATCAGCAATTGATTGACCCATAACTACCTTATCACCTTTTCTTACGATAGGTTTTTGATGGTAGCATGTACCAGCATTACTTCTTTCAAATCCTTCAAGATAGTAAGTATCACTACCTTTTTTATTTTTAACAATTATTTTATTAGCGTCAACATAATCAACTACACCATCTGCTTGTGCAGTAACAACTACACCAGAATCTCTTGCAGCAACTGCTTCAACACCAGTACCTACGATTGGTGCTTCACTTTTTAAAAGTGGAATTGCTTGACGTTGCATGTTGGCACCCATAAGTGCACGTTTACCATCATCGTGTTCAAGGAATGGAATACCTTGAGTTGTAACAGATACGACTTGTTGAGGTGAAACATCCACAAAGTCTACCTTTTCTTTATCAACGATAATAGTGTCGCCTCTAAATCTTACTGGAATAGAAGCTTCTAAAATATTATTATTATCATCTAATTTAACTGAAGCTTGTGATATATAATGTTCTAATTCTTCATCAGCAGTCATATATACAATTTCATCAGTTAAATGACAATTTTCAACTTTACGATATGGAGTTGTAATAAATCCATATTCATTTATTTTTGCATAACTAGCTAGTGATGTAATAAGTCCGATGTTTGGTCCTTCTGGAGATTCAATTGGACAAATTCTTCCGTAGTGACTTGGGTTAACGTCACGTACTTCCATACCTGCTCTATCTCTAGAAAGCCCACCAGGTCCTAAGCTAGATAAACGTCTTTTGTTAGTTAACTCTGCAACTGGGTTAGTTTGATCCATGAATTGTGATAATTGGCTTGAACCAAAGAACTCTTTAATTGCAGCTGTTAATGGTCTTATATTAATTAATGATTTTGGTGTAACTTCAGTAATTTCTTGAGTAGACATTCTATCTCTTATAACTCTTTCAATTCTTGAAACACCAATTCTAAATTGATTTTGTAATAATTCTCCTACTTGTTTAACACGTCTATTTGACAAGTGATCGATTTCATCAAATGAACCTATACCTTCAAGTAAGTTTAAGTAATATGATACTGATGCATAAATATCAGATACAGTAAGTCTTTTTTCATCGATTGACTGATCATTACCGATTACTTTAACAACTTTATCTGGATTTACTTTTGAGTATACATTAATTACTTGAACCTTATTATAAGTATCAAGCTCAGAATTGATAGGCGCTTCTATAACACCATAACCATTTCTCATTATTTCTTTTAACTTAGTTAATGTATCTTTATCAATTAAAGTACCTTTTGCAATAACAACTTCTTTATCTACTTTAACATCTTCTGCTAAAACACAGTCATATAATCTATCACAAATATCTAATTTTTTATTAAATTTGTAACGTCCAACCTTAGATAAATCATATCTAAATGCATCAAAGAATCTTGTTATTAATTGGTTCTTTGCTGAATCTAGTGTAGATGGTTCACCTGGTCTTAACTTGGCATGAATATCAATTAATGCTTCGTCTGTATTTTTATTAGCATCTTTTTCAATTGTTCTTATTAAGTAATCATCTTTACCAAATAATGAAATTATATCTTCATCATTAGATAAACCGATTGCTCTAAGTAAAGTTGTAATAGGAACTTTTCTAGTTCTATCGATACGAACATAAATTGTATCTCTTGCATCACATTCATACTCTAACCAAGTACCTCTGTTTGGAATCATTTGAGAAGTAACGACATTTTTACCGTTTTTCTTATCTAATTCCTTACCATAGTATACAGATGGAGAACGTACAAGTTGTGATACGATAACTCTTTCAGCTCCATTAATTACAAATGTACCAGACTCAGTCATGATAGGCATATCACCAAGATAAATTTCTTGTTCTTTAACTTCTCCTGTTTCATGATTAAAAAGTCTAGCTTGTACTTTTAGCGGTGCGGCATATGTAGCATATCTTTCTTTGCATCCTTTAATTGAATAACGTGGTGCATCAAAAGAATAATCACCGAATTCTAAAGCTAAATTTCCTGTAAAACTTTCTACTGGGAAAATATCTTCGAATACCTCTTTTATTCCTTCTTCAATAAACCAGTTGTAACTTTTCTTTTGAACCTCAAGTAAGTCTTTTAGTTCAATTGCGTTTTTTGTTTTTGCGTAATTACGTCTTTCGCGATAATCGCCATATTTTAAAACTGTATAAGCCACTCTTTCACCCCTATAACCATAATATTTTTTTGTTTGTTTTAAAACAAATCGCCAATATACAATTTTACCAAAACAAGCCTGTTTTGTCAACGGAATAACCTTGATTTAGTATATTTTTTTGTATTATTTAATACGGCAAAAGCCCATACTTAAAAAGTATAGGCTAAAATACCAAATTATTTTAATTCAATAGTAGCTCCAGCTTCTTCGAATTTAGCTTTCATATCTTTAGCTTCATCCATAGAAACGTTTTCTTTAATGTTACCACCATTATCAGCAATTGCCTTAGCTTCGCCTAATCCTAAACCTGTAATTTCTTTAATTAATTTAATTACAGCTAATTTGTTAGCTCCACAATCAGCTAATACTACTGTTGCAGATGAAGCTTCTTCTGCTGCTGCAGCTGCAACTGGTGCTGCTGCTACTGCTACTGCAGATGGATCAACACCTAACTCCTCTTTCATTAAATCAACGATTTCTTTTACTTCTAATACTGTCATTTCTTTAACAGCATCAACGATTTCTCTAGCGCTTAATTTTGCCATAATATAATTCTCCTTCCTTCTAATAAATTATTTTTCTAAATTTTGACTATGTAAGTCTAAGCATATAGCCATATTTCTAACATGTTCCATAAGTCCACCAGCAAACATTGTAAGTAAACCTTCTTTTGATGGAATAGATGCTAATTCTTTTAATTTAGCTGCATCAACGATTTCACCATCTACGATACCTACTTCTAATGTTAATGTCTTATGATCTTTAGCAAAGTCTGCTAAAGCTTTAATTGGTGCGATTTCATCAGCACCGAATGCAAAAGCCTTAGGTCCATTTAAATAACTTTCTAAATCTATCTTTTTAGAGTTTAATGCTCTATTAACTAATGTATTTTTATAAATTTTAAATTCAGAACCACTTTCCTTTAAAATTCTTCTAAGTTCATTAGTATCAGCAACAGATAGACCGTGATAATTAAATGCTACAAAGCTCTTACTATTTTCTACTTTATCACTTATCTCATTGATAATATCTTGCTTTCTATCAAGAATCTTTTGATTAGCCACGTTACACCTCCTTATTTTTAGGTTTTACCGCATATAAAAGCCTTACTAGAAAGTAAGGCCGAAAGACTTAAAGTATATTTAAGTTCCTCGGTAGGATATTAAGCTATCGCCCCTACTGTCTACGGTACTTCAAAAACCAATATAAATTATATCACAAATATATTAATTTGTAAACATTAAATTGATTTTGGGTCAATTTTGATTCCAGGACCCATTGTAGTAGATACTGAAATTGATTTAATATAATCACCTTTAACTGTTGTTGGTTTAGATTTTAAGATTACATTAATGAATGCATTAACATTTTCAATTAATGCTTTATCATCAAATGATACTTTACCAACTAAAGTGTGAACTATACCAAATGAATCAGTTCTATATTCAACACGTCCCTTTTTGATTTCAGCAACTGCTTTTGCAGTATCCATTGTAACTGTTCCAGTTTTAGGGTTTGGCATTAAACCTTTAGGTCCTAAAACTTTACCAATTTTACCTAAAGCAGGCATCATATCTGGAGTAGCGATGATTACATCAAAATCAAACCAGTTCTCAGTTGCAATCTTATCGATCATATCAGTATCTCCAACATATTCAGCTCCAGCTTCTTTAGCTTTTTTAGCAGCATCTCCTTTAGCTAAAACTAATACCTTAGCACTTTTACCAGTTCCATTAGGAAGTACTATAGCACCTCTTAATTGTTGATCTGCTTTTTTAGTATCTAAGTTTAAGTTCATAGCGATTTCTACAGATGCATCAAATTTAGTTACTGAAGTTTCTTTAACTAATTTACATGCTTCTTCAATAGTATATAATTTATTTTTTTCTATTTTAGAAGAAGCTTCTACATATTTTTTACTTCTTTTCATATTATTTCCTTTCTATGTGGTATCACGGTTATTTTTCCTTCCACATAGGTATTAAGCCTATGTAATTATTCTGTAATTTCTATACCCATATTTTTAGCTGTTCCGATAACTTGCTTCATAGCTTTTTCTACATCATAACAGTTTAAATCAGGTAACTTAATCTCAGCAATTTCTTTAACTTGTGCCATTGTAAGAGTACCAACAGTTTCTTTAGAACCTTGTTTAGATCCTTTAGCTACTTTTGCATACTTCTTAACTAAGAATGGTACTGGTGGAGTTTTAATTACGAAATCGAAAGTTCTATCTTCATAAACAGAAATTTCTACTGGTAATACGTCTCCTCCTTTATCTTTAGTTGCATCATTAAACTTAGTACAAAATTCACCTAAGTTAATACCGGCAGGTCCTAATACAGTTCCAACTGGTGGAGCTGGTGTAGCTTTTCCTGCAGGGATTTGCAATTTAATTTTCTTTGTTATATTCTTTGCCACGAAAAACACCTCCTATATAATTTTTTTCGCGAGTGGTTAATGCGCACCCGTGCTCCCACTAAATCTATATTTAACAATATAGCATAATGATAATATCATAAAATTTAAATTAAATCAATACTTTATATAATATTAGATATTTTTTTATTTAATTCCCCTATAAAATGTTTTTTAACATCATCTGTAGTTATTTCATAAAGTGCAAAGCATCCTTTCCCCATATCCTTAAAACTAGCCCCACTAACATAAAGCCTCTTATTATCTATTACTATAAATCTATCATGATAATCGTCGTTAAATAATACTTTGACATTTTTGTATTGACTTTCATATCTTTTTCTTAAATTTTCATCAACGTTTTTTGATACTACTATTACATCTATTTTGAAGTTTTTTAACATATCAAAAAGCTCTTTTGATGCATAGTTATCGATAATTGTTATTTTTCTCTTGGCTTTACCCAATATATCCATGAATAGTGAAAACGCATCATATAATTCACCTTTATATATAACGCAAGACTTTACTATATCCTTAGGATTAAATTTATTAAATAATTCATCAATCTTTCTAGTGTTTTCGTCTACTTTATTTTCTAATAGCAGAAACTTATAAGGCAATATATATTTATTAAAATTAATATAATGCCTCATCTTAACGAATGTATCCATTATTCTTATAGAAACTTCAGTTGCAATTTTAGACTTTAATATCGTGGCAAGCATATATACTCCTTGTTCTGTAAAAGCAGTATGCCCTTTTCTAGAGCCACCTTTTGAAGTCGAAATTTTCGACTTCAAAGAATTATATTCATCTTCTGAAATTCTAAAAATATATCTCTGCGGGAAGCGCTCTGGATTATTTTTAACTGCTTCATTAATTCTTTTTGTTTCAACATTATAAAGTTTTGCCAAATCTGTATCTAGCATTACTTCAACACCTTTTAAAACATGAATCATGTTTACTACTTCCTCTGTATTTATTATTTCATTCATATTTATTTCTCCTTCCTTAAAACAATAAATTACACAATTTGGAATCGAGATTTTTAGCCTTAATCCTCCCTTCTATCAAAAAAAGAGATACTTATCAAAAATAAGTATCTCCGCATCATGCATATTTCCTCTTCGCCTTAGGAAATACACTCTATCGTCCAAATTGTCATATAAATATCAGGCGAACTATTTAGTACATATTAATTGTATCATATATGCTACGCAAAGTAAATGAAAAGCTATCAAGTAATATTTTATTTTTTAGGTCTTCTTTTTTTAGGATCATCATCTAATGGCTTACCATTTGCTAAATTAGCATAATCATATAAGAATTGGTATGGTTTCCTTAAAAAGCGCGCAACTGCAGCACATTTAATTTTATCATCTTCAGCAGCACTATGTGACTTTTCAAATTCGTCTTGATATTTTACCATAGCTAAATAGCTAACGAATGTCTCTACATTATCTAAACCTTTAATAATTACAACATTATCATATACGCCAAAAAATGTACTAGCTTCATCTTCCAAATTATAACCCCATAATTCTTTTAGTTTTTCTTTTTCAATAATATCTTTGATTGATTTCTCAATATTTTCTTTAATTTCTTCTATATTTTCTTTAGTAGAATCATATAAGTAAAAATAGTTTGGTTCACTAGATTTATTCATTCTATAATTTTTTAATGAGAATAACATATGATCATGAAAACTTACAAATTCTTCATGTGTACATTTTGGTACTTCATCAGTAACTTGATATGCATCAATAATTTTTTCACTTTCAAAGATGATGCTCATACCATTTATAATTATTTCCTTTTCTTCTTTTACTTCTTTTTTTTGAATATATTTAGTTCCTAATAAATACATTATTAATCATCCTTTCTATGGCAATATAAAAAGAGATATACTCTTTTATATTTATTTTCTTGGTGCTTTATAAGAATCTATATTTTCTTCATTATATTGATTATTTGATGAAAATTTTTCTTTTTTTATAACCAATGTACTAGTACCATTAAGTTTTTTAACACTTGGTGTAACTTCAAAACTAGCAACTATACGATTTTGCAATTTCATAGCATTATGTACAGCAAGTTCAATATATTTTAAAACTCTATCAAAATCAGCTCTTCCAACCGAATCAATTGGATTTGGATATGTTTCTTCAAATTCTAATAAGTCATCTATAATACTCTGTTTCTTTTCTAATAACCCTGTGTTATTTTTTGCTAATAAAGCTTTAGGGCATACAGCCTTCGCCAAATTAGTATTAGCTTTTGAATATTCTCTAATAGCTACATCGATTCTATCAACGTATGAATCTAAGCCATCAATTGAATATTTATAATATTTTTCTTTCATATAACCACCCTAATATTATTTTCTTTTTTGAATAGCAGTTATACTAGATAGTTTTTCTGCTTCTGCTTCTTCTAGATAATATATATAATCAGCAGTAAATTCAGGATTTTTACGAATAAAGCTAATATCTGCAGCTATTAAAGCAGTAGGTTCTATTTCATTCATACTATCACAATATACAAAGTTTTTAATATCGTGAACAGAATCATCACTCCAAAGTTTTACTGGTCTACCTGTTATGAGTTCATATATTTCTTTATCAGACGATGTTGAATATGCATATATTCTAGTACTTAAAACGTCTGCTGTTTCTGAAACTTCATCTTTATAAAGTCCATTATACATTACATTATATTCATCATGCTTAAATTCTTTTTCTAGATAAATAGCTGTTCCATGTGTCATTTTATATCCACCTAGAACTTTTTCAATTCCATAATCAGAATCTGATATTGAAAGTGCATATAATTTTCCTGGACCTTTAGAAAAATCTTCCGTTAATTCTTTTACTCTAGTTTCAAAATCAGCTAAACGTTTATTAATACTCAAATCTAATATTTTATCTACTGAATCTTTATTTTCTTCTACTAGTATTAATACCTTACTAATAATATCTCCTGAAATACAAAGTAATCTTGAAACTTCATTTTGAATATCATCATCATTTTTATTTTCTGAAAGCATAATTTTGTCAATTCTATCTTCAAAATCATTTATAACATTATCCATTCCATTGAACATTTCAGTTAATTCACCCATTAAATCATATTTACTTAATTTAGACATAATTACCCCTCCTAAATAAATTAGTTTTTATTATAACATATATATCTTTCATGTCAATTTAAATAAAGAAAAAACTAAGTAAATACTTAGTTTTATGCTTTTTCTATTTGTGATAGTGAAAGTTCTACTATTGTTTCTTGACCAAATAAGTCTAGAGCAACTTCTAATTTAGCATTAGGCATATCAATAGTTTTAATTTTACCAAACATATTAGCGAATGGTCCATCAACAACTTTAACCATATCATCAACTTTAATTTCAGTACCGATTTCAAGTCTAGACATACCCATAGAACCTAAAATTTTGTCTACTTCTTGTGGAGTTAATGGGAATGGTTTAGCACCTTTACCAGATGAACCAATGAATCCTGTAACACCTGGAGTATTACGTACAACAAACCAAGCTTCATCACTCATTACCATTTCTACTAAAATATATCCTGGGAACATCTTTTTAGTTTTTTCTTTACCTTTTTCATCTACTACTTTTTCTTCTGGAACAACTACTCTATAGATATAATCTTCCATACCCATAGAACTAGCACGCATCTCTAATTTTTCTTTTACCTTATTCTCATGTCCTGAATAAGTATTAACAACATACCATTCTTTTTGCATATTATCTCACCAATTGTTTTACGAATGATATAATAACATCGTTTAAAGTAAAGAAAAGTGCGAATACCAAAATAAATAATAGAGTTGCAGATGAATATAGAACCATTTCTTTTTTACTAGGCCATTTAGTTTTTTTCATTTCTGTCCTAACGCCTTTAAAGTAATTTGAAAGTCTTTTAAATATACTTTCTTTTTTCTTTGTTTTTTTGGATACAGTTTTTTTAACTTTTTTATCTTTTTCCATAAAACACCATCTTTCCAAAATAAAAACACCTTCATGTGTCTAAATAAATATTATCACATAAAAGTGTCTATGTCAATTATTATTTAAGTTTATCAATTAAATAAAATAAAAGATATAGACTATATATCTATATCATATTTCTTCTTTTTAGGTTTACCTTTTAAACATAAAGATAAGATAAGTAATATAAATAATCCAGAAGATGTTCCTATAAGTACATACGCTAATAACTTAAATTTTTTAATTTCTTCATTTTTACTATTTAGTAATTCTTCATCATATCTTTGTAATGTATTTTCTAGATTATCATATAAATAATATGATGTATTATTATTCTTTATATTAGTACCATATAAAAGTGCATATCTAGATGTATCAGAATATTTATATGCAGTATAATCTATATCATTAACATTAATAGTAGACTCTTTAAAATCTTTTAATAGATTATCTGGTCTTTTAACTATTAAATCTACACCAGATAAATTAAGCTCATTAAATTTAGTATAGTTATTATTATCGTATATAAAGTATGATGAATTTCCTTTTTCATCTTTAAGCATTATTAATGTAGTATTAGTAGTTTCATTAAAATATGCGGGAACTTCATATTCCCCTATTTGAATTTGTTTGGCAATAAATAAACTATTGTTTAAAGTTTGAGCTTTTTTATTTCTTACAACAGTATATTTTATACCATCAACACTTACATTAATAGGATCATATTCTTCTACAGTAGCAATTATAGTATAACTTCTTAAATTACCATTTTCAGCCACTACATCAACTTTAATTGTATTAGCACCTTCAGTTACCTCTACCTCTCCAATACCACTTATACTGGCCCTATAATCAGCTTTAGAAGCATTGATAACAATCTTCTCTGTTTCTGGTTTTAAAGAAACTTTATATTCTAATTTATCTTTTTCAAATGCCTCTTCAAATTCATATCCTTCAATAGATAAACTAGATAAATAGTTATTAGATGAATATGTAGCGTATAATTCTGCTTGTGTCATTACTTTAATAGTAGATGATGACTTAGTAACATTTAAAGCAGATGTTGCTGTTCTAACTTCAGCATCTGATATTGATATAGTAGATGTACCAGATGATTTTGCTCTAAACTTATATCTATAAGTAACGCTGTAAGTAGAATTATTCATAAATGTATCTAAATTTCTTGCTCCACCAGTAGTTGCATTAGTAGACTCTAGGGCAAGTACTGAAGAGTTATAATCAATTATATAACTTAATCCAGCAATAGCCTCAGTAGACGAAATAGTTACCTCTACGTTAAATGAATTACCTACTATATATGTTTTAGAAGATGGAGAAATACTAATTTTAGCATTCCCTGCATATACATTAGGTATAATAAATATGGATAACATAATTAATAAATAAAATATCTTTTTCATATATCCTCCTATTGTTCTATTGGTGTTCCAAGTATGTCATTACGTACAAAGATTAAATCAGCTAAATCAATTTTACCATCATGGTTAATATCTCCAGCTGCTTTATAAGCACCTTTTAAATTAGATTGCTCTAATATAATATTTCTAACATGAACTAAATCAACTAAGTTTATGTTATTATCACCATTCATATCGCCAAATAATACATAAGTAAATTCCAATTTATCTTTTCCATTATCAAATGTAATAACATCTCCTGTTGCAAAATTAGAAGTAGTATTATTTTGGTTTTTCTTAATAGTTACTTTAATACTATTATTTAGTTTAGTAATTGTATTTATAAAACTTTCATGAGATGTGTCTTTAGATAATCCTTTCATATATAAAGAATCATATTTAACACTAGTTTTATTTATTACTTCTTTAATATCTGGATATACAATCTCACCAGTTTCATCTACTGCAGGTCTATCCTTTTTAGTAACTACTATTCTATATGTTTTAGTAGTTTTATTTTCAGCTTCAACTTTTAAATCTATTGTTGTAGTCTTATCTTTTAAAGCAATATTACCACCATTTAAAACTTTAGCTGTATTAAGTATTGGAGTTGCTGAAACATTTATATTATCAACATTCCAATCAACAGTATATAAAATAACATTTTGACTATATACCATATCTTCTTTATCATCCCAGTTATTGTTATAACTATAATATTTATCTCCATCAAATGTATCATTACTATTGCATACTTTATTACCATTTATAGTAATACCCTTAAGCCAGTTATTAGGAGAACCATTAACAGGTTTAGGAGATGGTTTATCTGGCATATTTCTATATACTGGAATATGGAATACTATAGGTTGATCAATATTACCAGAATCATAATATCCCCAGAATACAAAACTAGCTTCAGTCTTAGGTGCTTCGATATTAGTTTGAAATTGATGATCATATTTAGGAGTTAATGTATAAGGACTTACATTAAACTTTTGAAAATATTGTGTTTCTTGTCCATTGTATATATATTTTGTTCCTATAAAAGTAGAACCTTCAGCTATAGATCTATAAGGATTTGTCCATCCTGCATCTTTTGCGTATATAAGTCCATTAGTGATAGGTAAATCTCCATAAGCACCAACATTAAAGAAATTATAATATCCTGATAAATCTAGACCATTATCATTTACGAATGTGCCTGTTACACTGCCAGATGTAAATGTAGCAGTTTCGTTTCTAGATCTTGATACTAAAATCAAAGGACTTATTTTTGAAAATGATGATGCTATAGTAAATGACTCTTTAAACGTTTTAGAAGTGCCATCACCTATTTCAAACGATCTATCTATACCACCATATATAATCATTTGATTTAATACTTCATCTTTTTGGTATGTATATGCCCTAGCGTCTTCAAATACAAATATATCTCTATAATCCTTTACGCCATCAAATAAATCTAAGTTTTTATTTAAATATGTTCTAGGATCTAAGAAATATGCGGTAGCTTCTGTAGATGGTGTTACCCACACATTTGCCTCATGATATTTAAATTCGTTTTTAACCCAGTCATAATTTGCTTTTTCTAATGTATCAAAATAACTATCACTTCGAACAGAAGACTGTATAAGTCCTCTTTTTTTCTCTTTAGATACTGCATCATTAAAATCTAGACCAGTATCATACGCATAAAATCTCCAATTAGGATGAAGTGTATGAATCTCTTTTAACATATCTTGATAAGACTTTGGAAATTTAGCTAATTCTTCTTCATAATTGTATGGAATATTTGCAGTATCTAAAACACTTACTTCAACAATATTAGATAATTTATTTTCATCTACGCAATTAAGTTCATTATCAACTACAATCAACTTTTTAGTACATGTATTTTCAGTACCTTCCTTAGGTACAATAATAGGTACTCTTCCTTCTCCTGGATATGAAGCATATCCTATTACATCATATTTTTCAGGAATAATTGATTCTTGTGGTACTGGAATAGTTGGTTCTTTTATTTTAACTAAACTTGCACATGCATAACCTTCATATTCTTTTTTGTCATACCAATCTGTTCCTTTTATTTTATACCACTTCTTAGCACCACAAGTATCTCCGCCGCCTAAACTATCAACAGTTTCAAAAATTGTTACAGTAGAACCTGTTTTTAATTCAACATCAGTACCATCTAAACATTTAACCCTAGCAGAATCAGTTGTAGGACTTGTTCTCATATACAAAATATCTGATGCAGTAACTATCCCTTTTTCTTCTGCAGATACATTAAGTGGCATAAAAAGAACTAATAAAATTATTAGATATTTTAATTTCATTTTATACCACCTACCTTCTTAAATATTATACCAAATTTATACTACAAAGTACAAGGTTGAGATGTAAAAACTTCGTCAAGAAAAAAGACCATAAAAATGGTCTTTCAATTTTATTTTAAAGCTTCTTTTCTAGATAGATTTAGTCTTCCTTTTTTATCATATCCTGTTGCTTTAACAATTATTTCATCGCCTTCTTTAACCATGTCTGAAGGTTTTTCTACATGAGCTTCATCTAATTGAGAAACGTGTACTAATCCTTCACATCCTGGCCATAATTCTACAAAACAACCAAAATCTTCTACTTTAACTACCTTACCAGTATAAACTTTACCTATTTCAACTTCTCTTGCAATATCTTTAATCCAATTAGCAGTCTTTTCAATAACTTCTTTAGATGTATGATAAATTAATACTTTACCATCATCTTCTAAATCTACTTTAACAGCTTTTGGATCATTTACAGATGTTACATTAGAACTTTCTAGGATAATCTTAGTAATCATATCTCCACCACGACCAATAACATCTTTAATCTTATCTGGATTAATCATGAATGTTAATGTTTTAGGAGCATACTCACTAACTTCAGCTCTTGGTTCAGGAATTACTGATTCCATAACATCTAATATTTTCATTCTTGCTTCATGAGCAGAGGCTAAAGCTTCAGCTAAAATTTCTTTAGTTATACCTTTAATTTTGATATCCATTTGAAGTGAACAAATACCGTCTCTAGTTCCACCAACTTTAAAGTCCATATCACCTAAATGATCTTCCATACCTTGAATATCAGTTAAAATAGTATAATCTTTTTCATCTTTAGAAGTAATTAATCCCATTGCAATACCAGCAACTGGTCTTTTAATAGGAACACCAGCAGCCATTAAAGCCATACAACCAGCACATATAGTAGCTTGAGAAGAAGATCCATTACTTTCTAGTATTTCAGATACAACTCTTACTGTATATGGGAATTCTTCTTCAGAAGGCATTACTTGTTTTAGACATCTTTCACCTAGTGCACCATGACCGATTTCTCTTCTACCAGGAGAACCATAACGTCCAGTTTCACCTACTGAGAAAGCTGGGAAGTTATAATGTAACATAAAGTGTTTTTCGGCTTCTAGTGATAATCCATCAAGTACTTGATATTCATTTAATGCACCTAATGTAACTGTAGCAAGGGCTTGAGTTTCACCTCTTGTAAATACTGCAGAACCATGAGTTCTAGGTAAGATATCTACTTCTGCAGATAAAGGTCTGATTTCATTCATAGCACGTCCATCTGCTCTTGTTTTTTCATTAACTGTAATATTTCTAAAGATATCGTATTCAATTGATTCTAATACTAATTTTACTTTAGTTAATAATACATTTAATTCTTCACTATCTAAATTACTATTTTCTTCTTCATATTTAGTTACTATTTCTTCTTTAACTGCATCTATAGCTGCATATTTTTCTAATTTTTCTTTAATACGTAACGCAGCATCCATCTTATCATGAGCAAGTTTAGTAATTTCATCTTTTAAACTATCTTCGATTTCTAGTTTTTCATATTCCATTTTAGCAGTTCCAACTGCAGCGATTATCTCTTCTTGGAATTCACACAATTCTTTAACTGCTTCATGACCAAACATTAATGCTTCTAACATATCTTCTTCAGATACTTCCTTAGAACCTGCTTCAACCATGTTAATAGCTTTTTTAGTACCAGCAACAGTTAAATCAATATCAGATTTTTCTAATTCATCTGGTGTTGGGTTAATTATAAATTTACCATCAACACGTCCTACTTTAACTCCTGCGATTGGTCCATCAAAAGGAATTTTAGATATACAAGTACATAGGCTTGAACCAAACATTGCAGTTAATTCTGGTGAATAATCAGGATCAACTGATAATATAGTATTTACTACTTGTACTTCGTTTCTAAAGTCTTCAGGGAACATTGGTCTCATAGGTCTATCAATCATTCTGGCAGCTAATGTAGCAGCGTCTGTTGGACGACCCTCTCTTTTTATAAATCCTCCAGGTATTTTACCTACTGAATATAATTTTTCTTGGTATAAAACCATTAATGGGAAGAAATCAGATAAAATATTAGCATTATCAGATACTACTACTGTAGATAGTACTACTGTATCTCCATAACGTACTAAAACAGCACCATCTGCTTGTTTTGCATATTCACCATTTTCTACTACTATCTTTCTTCCTCTAAATTCTCTTTCAAATATTTTTTTCATATAATCCTCCTTACTTCTTTATACTACTTTTCTTTAATATTTTAAATGAGTTATTAGCATCATTTAACATGTCATTAGAACTTAAAATTATTTTTCTAAAAACTGCTTTTTTATATTTTTTAACATTTTCAAGTCTCATATTTTTATTAAAAGCTGCTTTTATTTCTTTTACTATCAAAGTTGTTTTAATCATACATCCTCCAAAAATAAAGACACTCAAAAAGAGTGCCTACTATTTATTAAATTATTTTCTTAAACCTAAATCTTTAACGATTTTTCTATAACGAGTAACATCTTCTTTTACTAAGTAGTTTAATAAACTTCTTCTTTGACCTACTTTTCTTAAAAGACCTCTTCTAGAATGGAAATCATGAGCATGGTTTTTTAAATGTTCAGTTAATTCTTTAATTTCTTCTGTTAAAATAGCGATTTGTACTTCAGCAGAACCTGTATCATTAGCTGTTTTACCATATTTTTTAACTAATTCAGATTTCATTTCTTTTGTTAATGCCATAATATTATCTCCTTTCATGTTCATTTGCTTATAACCTAGTAAAAAGTCGGAGTTTCTAAAGACCAAGTCATAAGTACTACTTAATTATAACACATTTTATTAAAAATACAATACTTTTATAACATCTTATATATTTTTAAGATATCATTATCTTTTTGATATAAAGCTATTGCTTTACCATTATATTTAAATAGTATCAAATCTTTATTATATGTATCTTTTATTTTAACTCCATTAGATACTTTTTTATATAAATTATCATCCATATCAACACTATATATATCTTTTAATGTATCTTCTATAGACATTATCTTATAATTACCATTTTTAATATCTTCTATTGTATAAGAATCTTCTATATTAAATATACCCTGCATAGTTCTTTCTAGGCTAGACATAACACCTATTGTATTTAATCTACTTGCTATATCATTAACTAAGCTTCTAATATAAGTGCCCTTAGATACTTCTGCTTTAAATTTAAATTTAATATTTTCAGTTCTTTCTATATCTATTAATGAAATATTTTTAATATCAACTTCTCTTTTAGGAAGTTTTACTTCTATTCCTTCTCTCGCGTATTCATATAATTTTTTACCATCAACTCTTACCGCAGAAAAAATAGGTACTTCCTGTATATATTTCCCTTTAAAAGATAAAACCGCGTCTTTTATTTCTTCATCTGATACAAAAACGTTTTCTTGCTTTAAAACATTTCCTTCTAAATCTAGGGTATCTGTTTGAATACCTAGTGTTACTTCAGCTATATATTCCTTATATTTAGAAATTAATAAATCTACTAGTTTAGTTGCTTTACCAATGCATACTATAAGAACTCCGGTAGCCATAGGATCTAATGTCCCAGTATGTCCTACTTTTTTAGTACCTACACATTTGGATACAATGTTTACTATATCTCTAGATGTATATCCTTTTGGTTTATTAACTATGATAATTCCGTCCATAATATCACCACTTAAATTATAGCATTTTTTAAAATAATATAAAAGATAGGTTGCCCTATCTTAATATGATATTAAAGTTATTTTAGCATAGCCATTACCCGTATTACCAGTCATAGTAGATGTTCCATCATGTGTTGGCATAGCTGCATTACCTGCGATTGTAGATCCATTAGCTACTCCACCAATATAAGCAGATCCACCACCGCCACCACCAGTTGATAATCCCGAATGGTTTTCAGCTCCGTAGCCACCATAGTAGCCACCGCCGCCACCGGCACCGCTCTCTCTAGGGCCACCACCTTGGCCGTAAGCATATCCAGTTGTTTGTGTAGCACCGTATCCGCTTGAACTACTTGTTCCAGGAGCACCTGTTCCGCCCGATACACCACCACCGTAGCCACCGGCATAAGTACCACTGTAATATCCTTGGCCACCGCCGCCACCAGCAACGATAAATAAATCATCTATAGAAGTTCCTGAAAGTATAGTTTCAGTTGAACAAATGTGTGTAGCTCCACCACCATTTGCACCAGAGCCATTCCACTTAGCAGCTGATGGTCCACCACCATTGAATGTATTTCCTTGGGCACCAACAGCAATATACCAATATTCATCAATTATGCCCGTTTTTTCTCCTACTGCGTATCCGCCTTTACCACCGGCTCCGCCACCTTGAGCTCCCCATACTTCTAATTTGTATATTCCGCTACAAGGCACATGCCAGCTATTTATTTGGCCTGCAATAAAGTTATCCCAAGTATGTCCTATTTCAAATGCACAGAATGCTGTTGTTGGTGCAATAATTTCTACACCATCAGAAATATTTCCTGATGAGTCTTTGGCAAATACATAATATGTTCCCGCTTCAGAAAGTGTATGTCCAAAACTATTAGTTGATATTGCTTGCCAACTACATCCAGTAGAATCGTTTGTAGTTGCCGCACAGTATTCTACTACTGAAGCATTATCAGATACTTCTATATCTATTATTTTTCCATCTAATTCTGCAGTAACTGTAGGTTTTTCAATATCACCTGTTATGAATTCTTTTCCTAAAGATATATTATCTTTTTTATCTTTGGCAAATACATAGTATGTTCCTGATACAGATAAAGTATATTCTACATTACTATTTGTTGTATTTATCCAACTACATCCATTTGTACTATCTGATGTAGCTACACAATAACTAGCTATTCCAGATTCATTATCGATTAGTGTTAAATGTAGAATATTACCTTGTAATGTTCCATCTACTGTTGGTTTTGTTATATCTATATCTGCACAACTTTTTGATACTTGTAATTCTGTCTTAGTTCCAGATGCACAGTACTTTCCACTAGATAAATATTCTGCCTTTACTAGTTTATGGTTTATTAATGTTATAGTTCCACTTTTAGGTACTTCACCATTAAAATCTAATTTATCAGCTCCATTTGAACATGTATTTCCATCACATGTAAATACGATTGGATATACTGGATCTTTATGATTAGCTAATACGTATTTTCCCATATATAATTCTGCACTTCTTATTATTCCTCTTACAGACTCTTTATATGTTTCTTTTCTTGCATTATCTATTAATCTTCCTATTGATACTGTAACTATTAATGATATTAT